>ENA-ORMO01000547-ORMO01000547.1-human-gut-metagenome-genome-assembly--contig:-NODE-547-length-52296-cov-6.841427_pt1 | contig 52296 bp, 57 predicted proteins | sample MGYA00242106_ERZ509001 | MGnify/ENA primary metagenome ERZ509001 (study PRJEB26280, sample SAMEA2338736) | human gut metagenome | biome: human gut; feature: human-associated habitat; material: faeces...
GCATTCCGTCCACAGATATGTGATAATTGAACTGGACGGTGGCTGTCTTCCAGTCGCTCAGTTCAAAACGGGTAGCAGGTAATGGTGCCAGCAATGGTTTTTCTTCCTCAAGAAATAAGCTTCGCCGACTACCCTCTTTCTTTTGAAAGAGCCTTTGGTTGAACAGTTCAAGCTTATCTCTGATTGCACGATTCAATTCGGCAAGAGAGAAGAACTGTTCATTCCGAAGCGCTGCTGTAATCCAGGTAGAGATATTTCCTACCGTTCCTTCAGCATTCGGCTTATCTTTGGGAGCCCTGACACGCGCCGGAATAATAGCAGTACCATAGTGCTCAGCCAGTTCCTGATAAGTTTCATTTATCTGCTGGTCTTTCCATCCGCCATTGTGAACAACTGCAGTCTTGCAGTTATCCGGTACGAGGATTCTGGCAACACCGCCAAAGTACTCGTACATATGGACATGCGCATTGATCCATGATTTCTGCTTCATGTCCAGAAATGCTTCCACATATGCATACTGGCTATAAGTCATTACACCAACAAATATGTAGCCTTTGATGATTTCGCCGGTATCCGGATCAATGATTGTTGCAGGATCACCTGCCCAATCAACTTCAACCTGTTCACCGGGTTTACGGTTGATATGCATGGTAGCACGATGCTTCTGCTCATCCTGTTGGATGTGATAGCAGAATTGTGAATACATGAGTGGTTCATCGCCATTGGCACGGCAATCCTCCATGTATTCCGTCCAGAGGAGCTTTTTACTGACTCCATTGCGGAGCAACTCCTTACGGATGTAAGCATAATCAGGTATCCGCTTGTTGGCAGATACCTTGTTCTCTTTCGAGAACATGAGCTTTTGAAGCTCTGTGTCGGTCATTGATTCATCAAGCGGCCAAGAGATATTTAGTTCTCTGGCACGTTTTTGAACTTTGACGACAGTTTTTTGTGAAACACCACAACTTGCCATGATGTTACGTTGTGAGAATCCTAATCCGGTAAGCCGGATGATTTCTCGATATTTGGTCATAATCGTGACCTCCTCATAATGAATTTACACTAAAAGTGCATAATATCATTATAAGTTTTTAGGAAAAATGTGATTTCCTTTTTACAGGAATCGTGATTTCCTAAAAAGCGGAACATTGATTTCCATACGCCGGACAGGTGATGGATTTCACCCCGGATTATTCACGAGTTACAAGAGTATCAAAAACATCCTCGTAACCAGTTCTGAAAAACTGATATCGGAAACAACCGATACCAAGACCACACAGAAAGCACATGGCATCACAAGAGGTGCCGATTACTATCGGAGGTAAATACATATGACAAATCAGAGTACCATTGATAAATTAATTGAAATGCGCCTTACCGCAATGGCAGATGCATTCCGCAGCCAGCTCGATGACCCAAAATTCAAGGAGATTCCCTTTGAGGATCAATTCGGTATGCTGGTGGATATCGAATACAGCAGTCGCAAAAACAACCGTCTCAAAAGACTGATCAAGAATGCCGGTTTCGATCAGCCGGAAGCGAATATCATGGATATCAACTATACTTCCGGGCGCAAGCTAAACAAGGAACTGATTCGTAGACTTGCTACTTGCGAATATATATCTGAACACCGGAATCTTTTTATTACTGGTGCTACAGGCTGCGGTAAAACTTACATGGCCTGTGCGTTTGGCATGGAAGCCTGTAAGCAGTATTACAATACCAAATATGTCCGTCTGCCTGATCTGCTTATTGATCTGGAGATGGCACGGACAGATGGCAACTACAAAAAGGTAATGGCTAAGTATGCCAATCCTGTTGTCCTGATTTTGGATGAATGGCTTCTATTAAAACCAACGGAATCAGAACAAAGAGATATCTTCGAACTACTCCATCGAAGACGCAAAAAATCTTCAACGATCTTCTGCTCCCAGTATGAGTTCGAGGAGTGGTACGACCAACTGGGTGGTGATGACAGTCCTCTGGCAGATGCAATCATTGACCGTATTGCCCATGACAGCTATCGCATCAACATCACAAGTATTGATGCCGAACATGACATCTCAATGCGTGAGGTTTATGGCTTAGACAAAACATTACGCGAGTAAACTCGCATAAGCGGTTCCCGCTAGCCCGGACAGACGGTTTCCCGTCTACCGGACTTGCGGTGTTACCGCACAAGAATATTCATCAGATAAAACTAATATATGGAGTTTATCTATAGTAACAGAAAGGCTGAATTTGGGGAAGCCTATCTGTTTCTATTGTAATTAATCAGACATCCGGCTTTAACAATTTCTTTTTCCTCCGGTGTCATATCTGAGAGATAAAGTTGAAGCTCTTTTATCTCTTCACCAATCACATAAGCTGTAATATTCTTTCCGTCACCGCTTAAAGCATCCCGAATACCAGGCACGTAGATATAACTGCCCACTTCAAAGGCATCCGGTTTTTCCTTCATCTGGAAAGGAATCATGCCCCAGTTCATCACATTGGAGCGATAACGCTTCGTTGCGTATTCTTCGCAGATATTTGCAAGACCGCCCAGTACACGCTGACAGCTGGCCGCCTGCTCCCGGGCAGAGCCGTCTCCCGGACGAACTGCGTAAATCATACTGCCCACCTCTGTCTCACTGGCCTTCACATTTTCCTGGCCTGCAATGGTGCGGATTTTATCAAATACCTGCTGCAGTTTAGGCTCTGCTTCACAAGGACACTGACCTGCTCTTCTGGCTTTTTCAATCCTGTCTGCTTCCTTGCTTCTTCCCACATACTCCGGATCCCTTCTGGATAGGGCAAATTCAGCCAGGCCCAGAGGATTGGAGCGGTAGGAGGAGGTCTCACCAGAAGGAATCAGTTCATCGGTTGTTGTTACCGGATCCATGATTTTTGAGCAGACCTTCAGTAAAATATTATCTGCCAGGGGACTCATTTCCGGCCAGTCCTTGATATTAGGGCCGTAAACCAGGCTGGCATTTTCATCCTCCTTCTGGTAGCCCTGATAAACTCTTGCACGGTACACGCTGTCATCAAAACGATACTCCGGCACCTGATAATCATCCACAACTGCTGTTGCAGGTGTCAGAATCCCTCCGTTAGCTGCCGTTGCCGCAATCGAACGGGCATCCATCAGGGCTACTGCCGCCATCTGTCCTGCACCAGGCTTAGAACCTTCTCTGTTGGGGAAGTTTCTGGTGGTATGGCGAATAGAAAAGCCATTGTTGGCCGGCGTATCTCCTGCACCGAAGCAGGGGCCGCAGAAAGCTGTCTTTAAAACTGCGCCTGCTGCCATCAAATCTGCAATCGCGCCCTTTCTCACCAAATCAATATATACTGGCTGAGAGGAGGGATATACAGAAAGAGCAAACTCATCTGCCCCACAGCTTTTTCCCTGCAAAATATGGGCTGCCTCCATTACATTTGTATAGTTTCCGCCTGCACAGCCTGCAATAATTCCCTGCGTTGCCCGCAGCCTGCCGTTTTCTATTTTATCGGTCAGACTGAAATCAAGATCTGCATCTCCAGTCAGCTTTGCCGCCTCTTTCTCAATGCTTCTCAAAATATCGCCCAGATTTGCATTCAGCTCTTCAATCTCATAGGTATTGCTGGGATGGAAGGGCATGGCGATCATAGGCTTCACTGTGCTTAAATCCACATACACCACACCGTCATAATATGCCACATCCGCCGGATTCAGTTCCCTGTAATCCTCTCCTCTTCCATGCATGGTAAGAAATGCCTTTGTATCCTCATCCGTTCTCCAGATGGAAGACAGACAGGTGGTTTCCGTTGTCATCACATCCACGCCGTTTCTAAAATCCGTGGTCATAGAAGCAACGCCTGGTCCCACAAATTCCATCACCTTATTTTTCACATAGCCACATTTGTAAACAGCTCCAATAATAGCCAGCGCAATATCCTGAGATCCCACGCCCGGATTTGGGGCTCCCTCCAGATAAACAGCAACCACACCTGGATATTTAATATCATAGGTATCACAAAGCAGCTGCTTTACCAGTTCGCCGCCTCCTTCCCCGATTGCCATTGTTCCCAGAGCCCCGTAACGGGTATGACTGTCGGAACCAAGAATCATTTTTCCGCATCCGGCCATCATCTCACGCATGTACTGATGAATAACGGCAATATGTGGAGGAACAAAAATACCGCCATACTTTTTACATGCAGAAAGTCCAAATACATGATCATCCTCATTGATGGTTCCGCCAACTGCGCACAGAGAATTGTGACAGTTGGTCAAAACATAGGGCAGGGGAAACTTTTCCATGCCGGATGCCTTTGCTGTCTGAATAATTCCCACAAAGGTAATATCATGGGATGTCATTGCATCAAATTTTACCTTCAGGTTTTCCATATTTCCGGAAGTGTTATGAGCCTCCAGAATTGAGTATGCCATTGTCCCTTTTCTTGCTTCCTCTTTATCTGCCTTTTTTCCAGTCAGAGCCGCAACCTTTTCTGCCTCCTTCTCTGGAACCAAATGAGTTCCATGAACCAGATAAGCGCCGCCTTCATACAGTTTTACCATTTCTATCTCTCCTTTTTCCAGGAACTGTTCTCTTTGTTCTGACCTCAGTATGCATCATTTTCATCTATTAGTCAAATACTATATTAATAATAAGACATATAGCAAAATACTATAGGTCTTATTATCTGAACGATTGATCACACTCTGGTCACATTTCTGCACCGCAGTACATAAATACAGGTATAAACAGCCATCACAGCAGACACCGTCGGCGCTACTGCACCGATGATTCCCAAACTGTCCGGCATAAGACGGCATGCCAGAACCAGCAGAGGAATGCGAAGAGCCAGGGCTCCAAAGCAGCAGCTAATCATGGTAAAAATTGTTTTTCCCCGTCCGTTTAAATATCCATTCATAGAAAAAACAAACAGCACAGCCAGATAATCAAAGCTGCAGGTTCTGAAAAATGGAATTCCTGCTTCAAGAATCGACGTATCCTTTGAAAAGACCCCAATCATGGTTTCAGAGGAAATCTGCGCCCACAGGAAAAATGCCAGAGAAAACGGCGCAGCCGCCAAAATAGCAATCCACAGCGCCCGGTTCATCCGATCATATTTCCTGGCTCCATAATTCTGTGCCACAATCGAAGCCAGAGCGCTGGCCGCCGATGTAGCCGGAAGCATGGCAAACACATCGTATTTTCCTGCAATTCCAACTGCTGAAGAGGCTGCCACTCCCAGCGCATTGGTCACTGAGGTCAGATAGAGGAAGGAGAGGCGCACCATGCATTCCTGAAAAGAAATCGGTATTCCTACTTTTATCAGTTCTCCAGCCTTTCCCCGATCCATCCGGAAATTCTTCAGACGAAACTGAAAAATAAAATTCCGCTTATTCAGATACAAAGCCGCGCAGACCATGCTAAAGCCCTGAGAAAAAATAGTAGCAAAAGCAGTTCCCCGAACACCCATATGAAAATATTTTACCAGGACAATATCCCCTACAACATTCATGCACCCTGCAACTGCCACAAACAAAAGCGGACTTTTTGAATCTCCGCAGCCCCGCAGCACAGCGCTGATGGCATTGTATCCGCAAATAAAAACCACTCCGCAGGCGCAGACCTGTACATACTGTCCGGCCAGCTCATAAGCCTCTTCTGGCGTTTGAAGCGCTGTGAGGATCCACGGACAAAACAAAAACAGCAAAACCGAAAGCACCACCCCTGCTCCGGCAAAGAGACAAAAGCTGGTTCCAATGATTTTCTTTACCTCCTCCGGCCGTTTCTGCCCAGTATAATTTCCTACCAGAACCGTACTGCTGAGAGTCAGGCCCGTAATCATACTGGTAATAATTTGTGTCACCTGTGTACCCGTAGAAACAGCTGCCACCGCATCCCTCCCGCAGTACCAGCCAACTACCATCAAATCTGCTGCTCCATAAAATGCCTGAATCAGATTTGCAAGCAAAAACGGAATGGCAAAAACCACTACAGTTCTCACCAGGCTCCCCTGTGTTAAATCATGTTCCTGTTCCATCCTTTGTATTCCTGCCTTATTCTTTATTTAATTCTTTGCGCATCCCGCTTCTTCTGCTTTCTCTCCTCCTGCATGGACAGCAGCCGATCCAGATATACCGATTTCAGCTGCTTGCTGGCCAATGCCTGCTTTACCGGAGAAAGCTCCAAAATCGCGCTTAAGGCTGCTGCCAGCGCTCTGTGATTTGCAAAGGCCTGATTATCAAAAATCAGATTTGCCAGAGTTCCCTTTTCAATCGCCTGAAGCACAAACCGATGCGTGCTGTTTACCGGCGTTATTACCTGTTGGATGCGCCGCTTCATCGTGATTGCCTTCACACTGCAGTTGCGGGCACAGACTCCGCAGCCCAGGCAGATGTCCGGATCCAGAACTGCCTTTTTCTTTCCATTTCCCCCTTCTTTCATAGAAACAGCCAGCACAGGACAAACCCTGGCGCACTTTCCGCAGCCCACACATTTTTCCTCAGAAAATTCCGGAATAAATCCCGTCGTTGCAACCGGCTGCATAGGGCTGAAATGTCTGGCTGCCTGCAGAGCCTCACAGCAGCATCCGCAGCAATTGCAGATAAAAGAAGGATGCTCCCGCACATTTTCACCAATCTGAACCAGATTGCTGGCATAAGATCGTTCCAGGGCATCCAGGGCTTCTTCCTTGGAAATCAAACGGGCATAATCTCCATGCTCCGCCAGAGACCGGGCCACATTATCGAAGGTCAGGCACACATCCCAGGGCGCGTCAATCTCACAGGGATGACCGGCATGAAACATTTTATGACGGCAATAGCAAAGCCCCAGCCCGATATATTCTGCCTCTCTGACAATATGCGTTGCCCGCTCATAATCCAAAATATGGTTTGCCTTGTCATTCAGAAGCACCGGTTCCTGAACAAAAACCCGGCCCAGCTTCGTTTCCGTGGCATAAAACAGATCCTTTATAAAGTCCTCCTCCACATTCATATACTGGTAATACAGCTCTGCCAGATATTTCTGATCAATGTCTCCTCGGGTTCTCATCAGAGCAAATTCAATAAAACCGGCCATGGGCGGCGGCATTACAAATTTACGCTTCCCATTATGCCAGGAATCAACCAGAAGAGCCTTATTGCAAAGGTGATCCAGAAGCTTCTCCGCTTTCGCCTCCGTTGTCCCCCACACTCTTGCCGCTTTCTTCAGAGTAAACGGGCGGACCGGCAAAAGCGCCACCCACTTTGCTTCTTTTTCTGTATACAGTACCTGAAGAATCTTATAAAGCGTCTCCGATTCCGGAGCCCCTTGCGTGAACCAGTTAATCCGATCACTTAAATTCCGATATGCATCTCTTGATGTAAGATGTCCCATCCCTGCTTCTCCTTCCTGATATCTGCTTACGCAAAAAATCTGCTTGCCTTTCTTTTGATGCTTTTTACTTTTGTACAGTTTTTTTTCGCCTCTGATATTCTGGGTTACTATTTCTGGTGATTTGGAGGTTTGCTTCTGGTACTCTTACGTTTACCTCTGGCACACTAAATTGCTGCTTCTCGTGTTTTGGTTTTTTCTTTTAGCGCTCTGGGCCGCTGCCCCTGATGCTCTGGCCTTTTTCACTCTTAGTGCTCTGAATTGCCGCTTCTCATGTTCTGGTTTTTTCTTTTAGCACCCTGGGCCGCTGTCTCTGCTACTCTAGCTTTTCATTTTGGCGCTCTGGGCTGTCTTCTGCTACTCCGATTTTTTCTCCATATGCGCAGAATCATTTTTTTCAAGCCAAAGCTTCAAATCCCGCATCCGGCACAGAGCATCACGCCGCCCAATATCATAAACCTCCTGAAGCTTGGCCGGATCCGATTCTGTCCGCCCAATAGTCAGCTCCCTGCTGGGGCGCACCACAAAAATCTCTCCCTCTGCTTCCAGCTTTTCAATCTCCTGAACAGTTTCATTATACACAAGATGTCTGTTTTCCAGAGCCCTCACAAACTCCGGGTATTTGTGATAATACACCTTTGCCATCGCCATCTGCTCCGGTTCCTTCACATATCCTTTGTGACGGGTCAGAACCACCACAGATTTCAAAAAGCCCATTTTTCGAAATGCCTCTGCTGGGATACTGTCACAGCATCCGCCATCTAACAGCTTCATTCCATCCTTCTCTACAATTCTTGACACATAAGGAAGAGATGCCGAGGCACGCATGAAATCAATCTGCTTTTTCATATCCGTAATGCGCAAATACTCTGCCTTTCCTGTCTCCAAATTGCTGCAGGTCACATAGAACTCCGTTTTGCTTTCATTGAAAGTCTTATAATCATACGGATCCAGCTTCTCAGGCAAATCGTGATAGCAGAACTGTTCTCCGGCAATATCACCAGTCAGAAACAAATTTCGAAAGCTCATAAAACGTTTATCCTGACAATACTTCTTGTAATAGCGAATGCTGCGGCCCTTCTGCCTGGAAACAAAGGAACAGCCATGAATTGCACCTGCAGAAACGCCAATCACACCGTCAAACATCATATTCTGATCCAGAAACACATCCAGCACACCTGCTGTATAAATGCCTCGCATTCCTCCGCCTTCCAGAACCAGTCCTGTTTTTATATGCTCCATGTTACACACATCCTTCCTCCACCAAACTTTTCGCCTGCTTCAGGCGCTCATAAAATACCGGATAAAAACCATCCTCCGGTTCCATTTCTTCCCCATACGGTGTCAAATAAAACTGCTGCAATACCATCATACTAATGGATTTCGCATTCTCATCCGTCAGTTTACCCTGAAGAATCTTTAAAAATCCATGCCAGTCCTTCACAAAAGCATCATATCTTGCTGCATCAGGAGTATCGATCCAGCGACGCACCTTCACCTTGGTGCGTTTTTCCTTCCGGCACTCATGAGTCTGCAAAAAATACTGAAAGGAACCATCCTCATCATAATAACGTCCCAGAGGAAACAAACGGCAAATTCCAGGGCGGTAAGGATGAATGCTACACCGTCCTCCTGCATTTAAAAACCCGCAACGTCCATCATATTCTCCGCCCATCCTGATATTCGGCTGCACAATTCCATCCACCACGTTCAGCTCCAGCTTATCCGCCAGCAGTTGTGCTGCTGTTTGTCCCAGACCACGTGTCAGGCGGTGCATATCATACGGATCCAGCACAATCGAGCTTCCCATACCGCAGCAGCAGGCAAAGCACCCCTGGCAGTCATCACAGCCTACCTTAACCATATCATTCAGACCATACAGCCTGCCGTCAGAAATCTCTTCCAAAGTTACATTTCTTATCATATTTCCTGTCTCACTCCCTGTTCTGTCAAATATTCTCATTTATCTCATCGAATCTGATTTTGGTTTGTCCTGAGCCAGATTTCACAGTTTTTCTGGTTCTTACCCTTTTTCCGGCTTTTGCGTCTTTTACATCTTTCTAATTTTGCCATTCTTTCCAGCATTTTTCCCTTATCCAGCTTTTGCATCTCTCTGGCCCTTGTCTTTTTTCTGGCTTTTATATTTTTATCCTTTGTCCTGAGCCAGATTTCATATCTTTCTGGTTTTGCTTTTGATCTGGCTTCTCCCTTAAATCAGCTTTCACACCTTTCTGATTCTTAATTTTTGTGGCTTTTGTATCTTTCTGGTTTTATCCCGATCTGATTTTCTCCTTATCTGTTTTTCCCTTCGTTCTCAGTCGGACTCCGACCTGATTTTTATTTCCCCACCTCACAACAATCAGACCGACTGCTCCTAGTTTTTAATTCTTAAAAAGCCTTCCAAAAAATTCCCTTCGTTATCCTAAAAATTATAACAGATATTTCCCATTTTGGTTTTAAAAAAATCTAAATTTCTAATAAAAATGTGAAAAATCCGTGAACTATTAGCACTCTATATTGACGAGTGCTAATAGTTGTGTTATATTACATGCATAACAAATAAAACAAATCAAACAAAACTTCCACCGATACACCGGTTCGAAGCGGCGCTCATAATAAAGGAGGAAAAAATTATGTTATTTACACCATCAACCAGAAAAAATTACGGATACGATTTATTTGATGACTTTTTCAATGATTCTTTCTTTACGGCCCCTGCAGCCCGCACCACCAGCGATTTGATGCGCACAGATGTCAAAGATGACGGAACCAACTATCTTATGGAAATGGAACTTCCGGGCTTTAAGAAAGAAGAGATTCAGGCTGAGCTGAAAGATGGTTATTTAACTATCTGCGCTACCCACAACGATAACAAAGAACAAAAAGATGCCAATGGCAAGCTAATCCGTCAGGAACGCTATACCGGATCCTGCAAAAGAAGCTTTTATGTCGGCGAGGATTTAAAACACGAGGATATCAAAGCTTCCTTTGAGAATGGCATCCTGAAACTTCAATTCCCCAAAGAGGCACCGAAGCCTGTGGAAGAAGTTCCGAAATATATTCAAATTGACGGCTGATTCACTCGCTGTGGATAATATCATTTTCTAAAAAACTAACCTTCGGCCAAAAATGCCTATACACGAAAAGCCTCGGCAGAAAAGAGCAAGGGAAAGATATTACAGTTTCCTTTATTCCTTTCCCGCCGGGGCTTTCACTTTTGCAGCATGGCAAAAAACTCATTCAATTTTCCTACTCTGCGCTAATCCTTCTTACACTTCTCCTCTCGCCTTCAAAAACTCTAAAAATCCAGCACATCCCTCTACCACATCATTCCAGGTCTCATCAAAATTTCCCGTATACCAGGGGTCTGCCACATCCCGCGCCTGTTCTGGATTTCGAATTCCCGCTGCCGCCTGTTTCCAGCCACTTTCTGAAAACTCCATCATTTTATAAATTTTCCTATCAGGATCTCCGCCTGCAATCCTTGTCATGTTGCGAATATTGGCACGATCCATCCCGATTAAATAATCAAACTCTGTATAATCTTGTTTTTCCATATGACGGGCATACTTCCCGGCACAGGAAATTCCGGCCTCTGCCAGCTTCCTTCTGGAACCCGGATGAACCGGATTGCCGATTTCTTCATAGGAAGTAGCTGCTGAATCCACATAAAATTTATCCGCAAGCCCCTGCTTCTTCACAAAATCCTGGAAGTACAGGTGGGCAAGAGGAGAACGGCATACTTTCCCTATCAAACGGTACAAAGTCATTCTCTGTTATACCCTCCTCGCTTAATTCCTCTGGGTTATACTCTGCTACAGGTACTACCTCGATCCTCGTATCTTCTTTATCTATGAAAAGGAAAGCCCCAGCCACATTATCAAGAACTATGAAAACATCACTATTCTTAGATACATAGATCTTTTTAATGTGCTCCTGTATGAATTGTACCTTTTTCTCCTCTACCATAGCCTCATCCTCAAATAATACCTCTATCTCTGCATCTATGTTAGCTATGGTATCCTCGATAGCTTTAATATCTGGATTTTCCTCTACAGGCACTAAGAGAGTTTTCTTTTTCTCTATCTCTGTATCCAGATCTACAGATCTGCTCTTAAATTCCTCTTTGCTGATAAGCTCATCTGTATAGAGATCTATGAGCTTGCCTCTCTTACCCTCCAGAGCCTTTAGATCCTGCTCTATCTTTCCATTATCGTTAGGAGTTGTCAGCTTATCCTTAAGATCCTCTAACCAGCTTATAGTACGCCTCTTTAAGAGGTTTTTGCTATACTCTACCGTACTGTAATCTAAAAACATATCCGCCATCTCTACCAGATACTTTTGTAGCTTTACTCCAGATATGGTAGCTGGATCTGTACAGGCTAACTCCCCTCTACCCATCTTACCACTACAGTACCATTGTGTATAGCGTTTATATGTGTATTTCCTGCCCTCTTTGCTCTTGTATGAGCCCTGTGAGGCGTGTTTCCAGAGCACTCTACCACAACAATTACATACCATCTTACCGCTAAGAGGATCCGTACCCCCTCTTTTTCCTCTGGTTCCAGAGTTTCCCTTGTTTCTATGGCTCTGTATCTCATCATTTACAGCATCCCACAGCTCCTCAGATACTATAGCCTCGTGATCGTTCTTTACTATTACCCACTCATCCTCCAACTTTTTTATAGTTTCCTTGCTGTCAAATTCTTTATGATGCCTATTAAGAATAACCCAGCCTTTATGCATCACATTCTTTACAATTCTGCCTATGTTTTCATCTGTGAAAAGGTTTCCTCTCTGATTTCTGTATCCCTGCTCATTGAGTGCGTCCCTCACTTTGCGGACACTGTGAAGATCTGTATAAAGCTCGTACATCTTTCTTACTAATTCTCTTTGACTTTCATCTACTACCCATTTTCCATTTATAAGCTGATAACCATAAGTTTGACCGTTACCCATAGCAGGTACCTCCTCTCCTGCCCTTGCTTTTTCTATTCTATGTTCATGGTAGTTATTGAGCTTTTTACTAAGATCTCTGGAGTACTGCTCTGCTAATATGGCTTTTATACCTGTAATAAGTGCATCCTCAGAGGGCTCATAAAACTTGTTATCCATATACAGGTACAATCTTTTATTATTCTTGTTTAACAGATCAGCAAACTTATACCAATCAAAGGTATTTCTCTGTAGTCGATCCTGTGATTTTACAACTATAATATCAAATTTATCCTCCTGCATATCTTCTAAGAGCTTTATATAGGCTTTTCTGCCATCTTTCTTAGTTCCGCTCTTGCCCTCATCTCCTAATGTCAAGAGAAAACCAAAAAATTTATAAGATTTTTTGCCGGATTTTACACTGATTCAGTAATTAAAGCTCTCGGAGAGTCAAGTCTATGACGGAAAACACGCCTACACCCGAAGTATTCAAGCCTGCGATCCATGCGCCCGTCTGCATGGCATCTCGCCCCAGGCGTGTCAAATCTTTTGTCAAAAGAGCATCGGCCCGTCCTTGCCGGACAGCTTCAAGAAAATCATTCAGCCCAGGCCGGTCAAAGGTCAGGCCGCTGGCCTCGTCCTGGGATTCTCCCACAACATTGAGCTGATACTTTTCCGCAAAGCTGCGAAGATAGTTCATCTGGTTCTCCAAAGCCCATTTATCAGGTGAAGCGACCCGCCCATAGAGCCAATACCGTTTTTTATCCCTGTTCATGCTCCGCAGCCTCCTTTTTTGTAGTATCGGCAAGTAGCCGTTGATATTCGTCCCCACATTTCCAAACGATCTCAATAGAAGTTGAACTGTAAATGTAGATGTTCTGGATCAGCAAATCCACCAGCTCCCGTGTCAGTGTCCTGACATTAGTATAGGGGAGTATGCTGTCAGCGGAGAGTTCTTCTCCCTTTGCCTGCCGTTTGGCGTCCTCCAGCTCTTTGATTTTGATTTCAAGCCGCTGGATATGTTTTTCACACTGTCCTCGCTTATGCTGGTAGTCCTCCGCGCTGACTTTGCCGGATACCATATCCTCAAAAGCCGCCATCTTTTCCTGCTGGCGCATCTGGATCGAGTTCTGGTGTGCTTTGATCTGCCGGTCAAGTCGTTGGTTGTACCGGGTATCTTTTGCAGACTGGCGCCGTTTTGCCTGAACCACCCTTCGGACAAGCTGGGCCATCGTGCGGATAGAAGCTAAAACCGCCTGTTCCAGTTCCTTTTCACCTATCTTGTCCTGTGGGCAGCCAATATCCGGCTTATACCTGTCTGTCCGGCACACATAGCAGGGGTGGGAAGATTGAAGCCGCTCCATTGCAAGTCCACAGTGACCGCACCGGATCTTCCGATAGAAAATCCGTGCGCTTTTTCCAGTGGCGCCAAGGTGAAAACTCCGCCCCAGGCTCTTGGCCGTATCGAAAATCTCCTGCGTAATGATTGCTGGAAACGCCCCGTCCACAACAGTCCACTGATCTTCTGTGACAGCCTTGACCCGGCTGGAACCCACCTTTTTTCGGGTAGTCTTGCCATAGATCGCTTTGCCGGTGTACCGCTCGTCATCCAGAATCTTTCGGACTATAGAAGAAGTCCAGTAGTTTTTATTCTGGTCTACGCAGTTCCATTTCCGGCTCACCGCTTGCAGCCGCTTCCTTTGCAGCGGGGTCAGCACCCTTTCTGCATTAAACTTTCTGGCAATTTCCGTGGTGGACAGTCCGCTGATAAAGAGGTCAAACACACGCCGGACCACGGCGGCGGCATCCTCGTCCACCAAAAGGGTGTGCTTATTCCCAGGCGCTTTCTGATAGCCAAAGAACGCATAGGGGGCAACGCAGTAGCCTTTTTCGGCAAGCTGCTTTTTGGTCGATCTCACTTTTTCCGACAAGTCCTTGCTGTAAAGGTCGTAGATCACATTTCGGAAGGACACATCAATCAAGCCCGCAGAACCGTACTTGTGATCCTTGCTGTCATAGGAATCATTGATGGCGATAAATCGCACATCCAGGAAAGGGAAAATCTGTTCCAGATAGTCCCCAACCACGATATAGTCGCGCCCAAACCGGGACATATCCTTGACGATAATGCAGTTGATTTTCCTCTGACGCACCTGTTCCAAAAGCCGCCGGACGGCGGGCCGTTCCATGTTCGTCCCAGAATAACCGTCATCACAAAATTCAAGAATCTGCGCCCCGGCAAATTCAGGACGCAGCTCAATGAAACGGCGGATGTAGGCCCGCTGATTGACAACGCTGTTGCTTTCGCTTTTTTCATCGGACAGGTCGCCGTCCTCGGCGGAGAGCCGGATGTAAATGGCGATCACATAGTTCAACATTTGCTGTAAGACCTCCGGCATCGTGCTACACCTCCTCCTGAAACAACTTCTTCATCTCGTCCTGATAGTTCAGCACGATATGTACCTGCTTGTCCTCATTCACATAGATTTTCTCCACCAGCGCCAGCAGCATCTCACGGGTCAGCTCTTTTTCATCCCGGAACTTGGCAAAAGCGGAAAACCACTTATTTTGTTTGGGGCTTGCCTCCGGCAAGGCGTCCTTTTCGGCCTGCAAATCCTGAAGGCGTCCCTCAAGCTGGCGGGCTTCATCCTCATACCGGCTTTTTCCGAACAGATAATCCGCTTGCGTTACAATACCGTCCACATAGCTTTCAAAGAGCGTCTGACGGAGTGTGTCCAGCTTCTTCAATCGTCCCTGCACCGATACGATCTCATTGTCAAGAGCCGTCCTGCGGCTTCTGGCCGCCGTGGAACGGCTGACCTTTTGGATAACCGCCTCCGCATCCGTGAGTATCGCCATCTGAAACCGAAGGACCTCATACACGGCCGCTTTCAAATCGTTTTCCCGCAGGCCACCCGCATTGGGGCATCCGGCATCCAGAAGCATAGCGTGGCGGGGGCAGATAAAGTGGTACGCCACCGTTCTGCCTTTGTTGTAAACGCTCTTATAGCGTGTCATATTGTGCTGGCAGCACGCACATACCACAAGCCCCTCAAAAATGTTTTCGCTGTCAAAATGGGCGTATTTCCCCAGACGGCTGTGGTATTCCTCGTGCTTGGCTTTCAAAATGGCCTGAACCGCATCAAACAGCTCCTGCTCAATGATCGCCTCATGGGTGTTGGGGACAATGATCCATTCTGATGGGGGCATAATTTTTTGCTTCTGCCCAGCGTGCAGCTTTGTGATTTTCTTGCCCTGAACCATGTGCCCCAGATACACCGGATTCTCCAAAATATGCTTCACTGTCTGCGTCTGCCACGGGCCGTTTTCAGAAAACCTCTTGGTAAACACAACGCCCTGCAAATAGCGGTGGTAATTGGGATTGGGAATCTGTTCGGCAGTCAATGTTCTTGCTATCGCGGCGTTGCTCATTCCATCCTTTTTCATCCGAAAAATGCGCTGTACCACCTTCGCCGCGTCTGGATCAACGGCCAGCTTATGCCGGTCCTCCGGGGATTTCACATAGCCATAGGCGGCGAAATTGCCGATAAACTCGCCGCTGCGTTTCTTGGTGTCCAGCGCGGAATACACCTTTTGAGAAATGTCCTTGGCGTAAATGTCGTTCATCAGGTTTTTCAGCGCAATCGTCATGGCCTCTCCGCTGTCCGCCCGGATACTGTCGTAGTTGTCGTTGACGGAGATAAACCGCACTCCCATGAAGGGCAGCACCTTTTCCAGAAAGTTTCCGGTTTCCAGGAAGTCGCGCCCAAACCGGGACAGGTCTTTCACAATGATGCAGTTCACCCGGCCTGCTTTCACATCCTCCATCATCCGCTGGAATCCAGGGCGTTCAAAATTTGTCCCGGTTTCTCCGTTGTCACGATAGCAGTCGTACAGCTCCAAATCAGGGTGCTTGGCGATATATTCGCACAGATAGTCGATCTGCGTTTGCAGGCTCTCGCTGTCCTTGCGGTCACGGGTGTCCATAATGGAGAGGCGCACATAAAGGGCTGTGCGGAAAATCCGTAGAGCGGCGGCCTTGGGCAGTTCATCCACTGGAACGCCCTGTGCGGCCGCAATCTGCTTTCTTCGGCTCACACGCGCCATTTACACCGCCTCCTTTACCGTGGGGGCTGCCTGCGCCGCCTGACGCTCCATATACTGTTCGATATAGGCTGCCGCCGCCCTGTACTCATTCTGGTACTTGAAAATGATCTCAATTCGGTTCCCTTCATAGACATAGATGCGGTCGATGATCTTCACCAGGATTTTGCGCTCCATCACATCCACATGGCGGAAGGACTTGAAATGGGCGATCCATTCCCCCTGCGGGGAACCCGCCCGCACAATGGCGTCCAATTCCTCCTGCCGCTTGCTGATGGCCGCCGCAATCGCCTCACACTTTTCCGTGTAAATCCGCTGATACTGCTTGAACTCATCTTCATTCAGAAGATGGTCCACGAATTTCTCATAAGCGGACATTTTGAACCGCATGGCCTGTTCATAATCGGCTTTCAGCTTTTCAAGCTGCCGGTCAATCTTTCTGGCCTCTGTGTCCTCTGCGGGGAGGGCGGCGATGAATTGCAGGGTTTTCTCAATATTAAGCACCGTTTCCATGTGAGCGTGGATACAGTCACGAACCGCATCCATCAGCAGCGCCTCGCTGATATTGTGGGTGGCACAGGCGGTTTTGTCCGCTCGGTTGGTGGAACAGGAGTAGTAAAAATATTTTTTCCCGCCTGCCGGAACGGTCTTGCGGATCATGTTCTGCTTGCAGTCGGCGCAGAACAACAGGCCGGAAAAGGGATAGACCGTCTTTTTCTGTACGGCGATTCTGGTATCCCGGCGCAGCAGTCCGCTCACAGTACGAAAATCCACCTCGCTGATGATCGGCTCATGGGCGCCGGGGACCCTGATCCACTCGTCCTCCGGTTTCTCCATCAGCTTCTTGATTTTATAATTTGGCCGCCCGGTCTTTCCCTGAACCATCACACCGATATAGAGGGGGTTCTTCAGGATGCGCCCAACCGTTACCGCCGACCACTTGGCCTGCGGGTTGCTCTTGAAGCCGGAGATATATTTCATCCCCAGGGAACGCTTGTATTCTGATGGAGAGAGGACCCCATCGGCGTTCAGCCGGTCAGCGATCCCTTGCTGGCTCATTCCTTCCAGTTTCCAGCGGAAAATATCCCGCACCACCTCGGCGGCGTAATCGTCCACCACAAGCTGATTCTTGTCGTCCGGTGATTTCAGATAGCCGTAGGCGGCAAACGCCCCTACAAACTGACCCTTTCGTTTCTTGACCTCCAAATGGCTGCGGATTTTCACCGAAATATCCCGGCTGTAAGAATCGTTCATCAGGTTTTTGATAGGCAGCAGGATGGTGCTGGCCTGCCCCTGTGCGTTGGCGGTGTCGTAGCCGTCGTTGATGGCGATGAACCGTACCCCGTGGTCTGCAAACTCCTGTAAGACCTTTCCGGTTTCAATATAGTTGCGCCCCAAACGGGACAGGTCTTTTACCACGACGCAGTTGACCGCGCCGGAACGCACATCCTGTAAGACTTCCTGAATCCCAGGACGAAAAAAATCAACGCCACTAAACCCGTCATCCTTCCTTTCGGCATGGATGCGGATTTCTGGCATTGATTTCAAAAATTCCGTGATAAATTCCCGCTGATTTTTGATGCTGTTGCTTTCCGGCTTATCTCCATCGTCATCAGACAGACGGAGATAAATGTCGGCATTATAAACAGCCTGTGCGGTCAAATTTTTCATAACAATGCCTCCAATCGTTTTGTTCGTCAGGCCCAACAACGATTGGAGTGCGAGTTTTGTCCGATTTCTATTATACAACAGGACACAGCCAGCGTCCAGGTGTTTTTTTCGGTTCCATTCGTGTCGGGGATTTACAGGGTACGGAGATAGCTTTCAAATTGTTCCTCCATTGTGGTTTCCTTGGCCGCCTCGGAAAAGCCGATTTTCACGACGATCTTTCCGTGGCGGAAGCAGTAGGGGTTGCGGATCTGACGGATGAAGTCCAGCACCCGTTCCTCTCTTGGAAGTTCTGTGTGGATGGATATGTCCCGAATATCGACAAGCTGTTCTGGATCGACCGTGTTAATATCAACGGCAGAGAGCGTATCAAGCTCTGCAAGTGTAAGTGATTTCAAACAGGCTCCTCCTTTCTGCCTCTACCAATCTATTCAGGAGGGCGCCTGTCCTATGCCAGAGAACGCAGGCCCACGCTGATTGCCAGGGCTGCGTCGATCTCCTTCATCTTTTTCTTGTTGATCTGCCCGATATAGCCTCGCAGCCGCCTACGGTCAACCGTCCGTATCTGCTCCAACAGCAGCAGGGAGGTAGGGGCAAGGCCCGGCACATCCTCCAGTAAAACATGGGTAGGAAGGTGGGTCTTATCCCTTCGGCTGGTGATGGCCGCCGCCACCACGGTAGGGCTGAAATAGTTTCCCACATCGTTTTGGAGAATGAGGATAGGGCGCATTCCGCCCTGTTCCGAGCCAACCACCGGGTCCAGGTCGGCATAGAACAAAGCGCCGCGCCGGATCGCCTTTCGCCGCATAAGAATGACCTCCTGAATATAAGTAAGCCGGAAACAGGGCAGGCCCCGAAAGGCCCGCCCTGCATCCGGCGAATTTTTTCCAATCTGTTTTCTTTCATTGTGCTATTTGTCCTCGACACCCCGCACATAGGAAGTCATCAGCGGCCAGCAGCGAACCGGCCCACGGGAATCTCACCCCTCCGAGGATCTCTCCGAGCTGCCCCCATTGCGTGATCCTGCGGTCAGGCAGGGCTGTGGCTGGACAGGAGTACCATTGTACCCTTTGCCGGTCATGGCCGCGCCGGGAGCTGCCCGGTTTTTACAGACCGCCGTTTCTCGCTCATACAGGCAGGATGACAGCAAGACCAATGAAAGAAAGTAGGTGGGATCTGCTCATCCGTGCCGTACCTCATGGCGCGGCTTCTGAATCGGCTTTTGCTCATCGCACTGGCAAAGGGGAAGTTACCGATGAATGGGTATGCGGTTGTCAAGGAACAGGCGAAAGGGGAAGTTCAGAAAGAACACCTTTCACCCATCGTCCTGAAACCGTGGGGGTGTCAACCCTGTTCTACAAAAAATTTTTTTAATTTTTCGATGGCGAGGTTCAGAGACTTAGCTATCGCCTGATGGCTCGTCCCCTCCAGTCTGCCGATCTGCCGGGTGGACAGGCCACGGAACACATGAAGCCGAAAACGCCGCTTCTGGACTTCTGTAAGTACGCCCGTAGCAAACAGTCGCTCCAGTGCAGTTCGGACATAGCAGCGGTTTTGGATTTCTACCGCCAATTCTTCTAATTCGTCCTCCAATGGACGGGTAGAACAGCAGTCCATTTCCTCTAAACCGTGAATGGACACATCCTTACGGGTCTGGGCGCTTTCAGCCCGATCCTGTTCATAGTAAATCTCATCGGACAGGGCTTTCAGCTCCGCAAAGTCCTGTTCTGTTTTATCTGGGTTCTCTTTCAGGTAATCTTCCAGAGAAACCTCAATAATTTCATCATGGAAGCGATAAACAATGTTTGGGCTGTATTTGTTTATCGCATAATCGCTTTTGCGATAATCCCGCAATTTTTGTGGGGCTGTCGCACTAACGTGCGGCAGCTCATTTTATATATCCAACACAAAACGCCGAGCTTCGAAAAGCCCGGCGTTCGTGGTATAATCAGTTTATGCGACTAAACAAAATAATACAGAGGGATTATACCTCATTTTCGCTGTATTATCAAATCAAACTTCCGCTGGATTTAGAGATTTCTATTCCATCTGATGATCCAGTTCGTCTGGTAAGTGCCTTTGTGGAGGAAATGGACCTTTCTGAACTATATAAAACTTATGGCAGGATCAGAAAAAATCAGGCAACGCCGCGTCAGATGCTGAAACTCGTTATCTATGCAGCAATGAATCGAATCTACTCAAGTCGAGATATCCGAAAAGCATGTAAACGGGATATCAACTTTATGTATCTCCTTGAAGGAATGCCTGCTCCTGATCATGCAACGATTGCGCGTTTTATCTCCCTACATTTTTCTGCCTGCGCAAAGGTTCTGCTTGCCCAAATGTCAGATCTGCTCTATCTTCTTGGTGAGATTTCGGGAAAGACCATTTTTATTGATGGCACCAAGATTGAATCGGCAGCCAATAAATATACATTTGTATGGAAACGGGCTATTACGAAAAATCAGGCCCGGTTATACACAAAACTAACTTCTTTTGTGGCTGAATGCGAAGAACTCTATGGAATCAGGACCGTATACCATGACCAGATATCCATCCACACATTAAAACGGTTAAAAAAGCAGTTGTGCCGCGTCAAAGTACAGGAGGGAATTGTGTTCGTGCATGGAATTGGACGTAGAAAAACACAGTTGCAGAAATCCCTGGAACAGCTGGATCAATATCTGGAGAAACTAAAGGAATATACGAAAAAACTGTATACGCTTGGAGATAGAAACAGTTATTCCAAAACAGACCCGGATGCGACCTTCATGAGAATGAAAGAAGATGCGATGCTGAATGGACAGTTAAAACCTGCTTATAACATCCAGCACGGAGTGGACTCTGAATACATCACATGGATTGATATTAGCCCGCGTCCAACCGATACATGCACCCTGATCCCTTTTTTGAAAGATATGGAGAGTCACTTAGGATTTAAATATTCAGAAATCGTTGCAGATGCCGGATATGAAAGTGAAGAAAACTATCTTTTCATTGAGGGAAACGGACAGACCGCCTATATAAAGCCGCAGAACTATGAGATTTCGAAAACCCGAAAATACAAAAAAGACATCAGCAGAAGAGAAAACATGGAGTATCACGCAGACAGAGACAGCTATATCTGTCGTAATGGAAGGGAACTGACTGTTACAAATGAACGCAGAAGTAAAACAGCCAGCGGATATGTCAGTGTAAAAACTTATTACAGAAGTCCAGACTGTACCGGCTGTCCTTATAAAACGGAATGTATCAAGGGAAACAACTGCAAAACACCTATGGAAAAACGTAATAAAGTGCTGATGGTCTCGAAGACGATGAGTCAAAAACGTGCAGAAGATCTGGAACGGATCACAAGTGAGTATGGAACGATGCTCCGTATGAATCGCAGTATTCAGGCCGAAGGTTCATTTGCTGATGTAAAGGAAGACATGAATTTTCGAAGATATCTGTACCGAGGAAAAGCAAATGCACTGGCAGAGAGCATCCTTTTGGCGATGGGACGAAATATCAATAAGCTTCATTGCAAGATTCAGACCGGAAGAACGGGGAGTCATCTTTTTTCATTAAAGACAGCATAGATTTTAATGGTTGAAAACAAAACAGTTTGAAATCAGGCATGCCGAAAGGGATGTCTGGGAATGAACTGTGTTTATAAGGGACGGGGGCGAAATCACAACCGATTTCGCCCCCATTTGGGCATAAAGCAGGGCTGCCGCCCAGCAAAAAATATTTGCTAGTGCGACAGCCCCGGCGGCGCCCTGCTCCTGTAACCAGGCCGCCTATGAAACAAGCGGCTGATTTTGTAATCTGGTACAAAATCAGCCGCTTGAAAGACAGGTGCATTGAGAAGCCCAATGGCGTATGGAGTCTCCGCAGGCGGAGGCTTGTCCCCGGATGGGGCAAACTCTCTCCCACTGAAACGCCGGTGAACGCCGATTGAAAATTGTCCATTAAAAGCCGTGTGTCGTTTGAGAAGGACAAAAAGCAGCTTCTCAATGCTGTGGATTTTCTCATCTATAGCACGCTACTCCTTGTCCGCTTATGCGGACGGCACACAGGCGGCTGGCGTCATCCCCTTTCTTTTAAGCGTGGCAGCCCAAAGCTGCCGCCTTTGCTGATACATTATGTTGTTGTATGGCCGAACCGGGAGAAATCATAGAGATATTTCCCGGATTATGTCGATAGAGAAAAGAAAAGTGGCCTTTATCCAACTATCAGATAAAGACCACTTTGTTTAATAATGAACTCTAAGCTCATATACCTCACCTCACTTTATCATTTTTTGAAGGATTTTGGATAATCTGCCACAGTCATAGATTATCAGATATGTTTAGAGTTCTTTTGGAGTTGGTTTTGAGTAAAGCATAATAGTAAGAAAAATTATTCGACATTAAATAACAAATAATATGAAAAGAGTTCCTTAAAACTAATCATCAGGGGGAACTCTTTTATATTATGGAATTTCAAATTTGTAACCAGCACCGACTATCGTGCGAATATAGCCCTCTCTGGGGTCATCCGGGTTTAACTTCCGACGCAGTTGGCCGACTATATTGGAAACTGCCGTCCCATGATCGCCATCTTCCTTGTGCCACACAGCAGAATAGATTTGTTTCGCACTGAATACCCATTTAGGATGCTGTGCTAAATAGATAAGTACGGCAAATTCTCTATGGGTCAATAACACTAACCGTCTATCCCGATAAACACTGTGTTCGTTGAGATGGATGCTTAACCCAGGAAAGTTTAAGATATTTTTATCCTGATTGAGAACAGAGGGGTGGGCTACATCAAAAGATGCCAATACGGTTTCTGAAATGCTATCCTTACCTGCTCGACGCATGATAATTTCAATTTTTTCCATACCCTCACCTCCTCGAATAATGACTACCAAAGAAAATCAATCAGGTAGTAGCAACATCAACTGGCTCCAATTCCTTTTCCAGTACACAATGCAAGTCCCAGAACAGCCGCTGTTCTTCCTCATCTTGTATTGTCATCAGACCAGTCTCGTCCCATCGCAGTATAATCTTGTATAATACAAGAGCTTCTTTTTTCGTCAGGATGATATTCAAGATACGCGCTCCTTTCTCCGCTCAGTAGCCCCTTCCACATAGGGAACCCGTTCCCGCAGGAATGCCCGCAGTTCCGGGATCGTCCCCTCCAGCAGATCTTTCTTCTGGAGGAACAGCACCTTTTTGCAGCAGACAATCAGGAGAATAGATTCCGCTTCTATGACCTGCTGGACATCACGGTAATACGCAGCCTCCTCTGCCAGTTTAGTTTTCGAAGCATCCTTCCAGCCCAGATAGAACTTTTCTTCTGAAAAGACGAAGCGCGCAAGTTCCAGCCCCTTTACCGTATTCCTTTTCCGAAGCAGATTTCGCGCCGCCCGGTCATAGGGGTCCTGCCGCTTGCGGACGAGCAGGGAGGCCAGAGCAACAATCAAATATTGGGCGGCCAGATATACCAGGACTGCCATCTCATCGGGATCGCCCAGCGCTGCCATAAGGAAAAAGACTCCGGCCAACAGGCTCAGGACGCCCAGTGTTTTGGGCAAATACCGCCAGAGTTCCACTACGCCGATGCCAAGACACAACGCACCTACAATGGCTAACACAGGCGAGTCTGGGGCGAGAAAAGCTACTGGGAGCAACACCATTGCCATGATCCAGTTGACCAGCCCCTGAACCTGCCCCTGCCGGCGCCGTTTGGCCCTGGCCGTGGGGGCCTTGTTCCATCTGTTTATCCGGTCTGTCAATGCCCACAACTTGGGATATTTTCGCCGGGAAAACAGCTCCATCCATTGCTCTAATGCCGAACTCACCTCGGGGAGCAGGGCATCAACATCCGGTGCTGTAACTTGAAATACAAAATTTTGTTTCACCAAATCACCTCTTCCTAAACAGAGAATTATTGATAAGTAATGTCTTCTTTTCCTGCTGGCCGAACTATATATTCCTTTAGGGTAACGATATATCCGACAGCTTCCATACCGTTGAATTTTTCAAAGCCTTTTGCGCTGTTGACTTCTACAATCTCCCCGCAGACAGGGGCCATCAAGCGTGAATCCTCTGAAGCCGCTGCATATCTCTGGTATAAAATCTTGATATTCTCAACGACCCCCTCTAAAACAAATAGTTTTTGCCAGCTTGAATCATGCGCTTCATAGCAATAATCTATTGTACCGACCTGAACGGGTGTGTTCAATCGCACGCCTTTCGCAACAGGCCATTTGATGGCATCTCCAACAGAAAACGCAGTTCCGCAGCACTCCATTTGCCACCCCTCATAAAAAACCACACATTGCATTGTAAATACCTTCTTCCTGAATTTTGGATCACTGTCCACATTTTCGAGAGCCGTCCCACTTGGGGGCGTTAGACAAAGTACGGAAATTTCATGGCAAGACCGTCTACTTTATGTTTTGACCGCATCCATAGAAGAGAGTGATACAGTGGGCGGACAATGGGATATAATATCAATGACATGGCGTTGGGTGTTGATGCAATAGTGTACCCACTTTCCCGGATAAAAGGTTCCATCCTCAAGTTGCTGTGCATCTGTAATGTCGCTAAGACTCGACAGCAGTTTGGATTTTTCAAACAGGACCATGTACTTCCCACGGCCTACTTCATCAGGATCATAGGAACAGAAAGATTCATTCCTGATTTGGTAGAGAATGTATTCGTGGAAGCATATCTCGTAAACGCACTTCTCGTTAATCTCTATTGGGCTGGTATTGGCCAATATTTCATGGAGTGCTTGTCTGGTGGCTTCGTCAGATTCATTAAACTCTGGAATACGCCCGCCAACAGGACCAATCTCCGTCGCCGCAATCACAAGGCGCAGTTCCTCCTGAAGCCCGTCGGACATGGAGATTAGGAAAGGTGCATGGCCGCCGAAAATTGTGTCAATCGTCTCAAAGTCAAATTTCGGGATTTGTTCCATTAAAGCCCTTCATTTCTTCTTCAAAATTTTTCATTGCCATCTGCCGGGTGGGAACATCGGCAAGGGTGCAGGAAAACGGCACGCCAAACAATGGGCAGGATAGCCGTTCCACCCATACGGTTAAGACCTCTGGGGAGAGAGGGCGTTCTTCCCGAAGGAAGATTACCCCATAGTGGGGTGGCACAGATGTGGAAACCAGATGCGTCAGGGGTATGCCGTTCCGGGCTGGAGCGTTACAGAAAGCCAGATCCGGTGAAAAATGCGGATAGTACAGCGCCCCGACAAACCAATCCTGCTCACCGTTTCTGAGCCGCTCTGCCTGCTTCAGAAAGTTAGGATAATCTGGACTCTCCGGCTCCATAAACTCACCGTTCCGAATCGTCTGGTGAAGCGCGGGCAGGTTATAGAAGTCAAAGTGAAAAAAGAATTCCTCTCCAGCCGCATCCTCGGTTAGACAGAACTCTGCGGCATCGGGATCATCCCATCCATCCGCACAGTGATAAACGCACCACCAGTAGTTCCAATCGTGAATATGCAGATATTTTTCAGACTTCAATCCTATCACTCATACCCTTTCTGATGTGAAGATGCGCTTTCAAGTATAAATCCAGATCACGAATTGGCCTCTTGCTCAATTTCACTATTCAGGAGCTGGCGTACCCGTTCCACCGGGAAGCAGTCCTCCAGTTCCACTACTTCAAACAGGTTGGCCGGAAGTTTAGGTTCCCCAATCAGGGCCAGATACTCCGGCACCGCACGGCGGTCAATCAGGATTTTCCCCCCGCCAGCCCAATGACGGTTGCTCTCCGCTTTTTTGAGCCCGGAGATCCAGTATTCATCCCCATTTTCTATATCGACATAGTTAGCGTAGCATCCAATGGCCTTTTGAAAGGCGTGGTCGTTAAAGTAAATCGTTTTCCTGCTCTTTGAGGTTTTCACATATCCGATCCATGCCGGGCCATCGTCGGAATACCCTGTTTTCAGTTCTATATACATCAAATCATGTATCATGTTTATCTCACTATCCCAATTCAATTTCCCAGTAGCGATTACTCTTTGCAATCCATTTCCTTTGCCCAAGTCCTGGGGGAAAATAAGGCACAACTGTTGATGGAAGTATAGTACCCAATTCTTACTTTCCACCATATCAATTTCTTAATAATTCTTACTTTCCGGTAACAGTATCGCACATTGAAGATACAAATGCCCAACCCCGCATACGGAGTTGGGCATTTGGTAACACACTCATTCGTTGATATTTATCTTAAATTTACCAGCACCATTTCCAATTGCCGACTTTTTTTAGTGTAAACGTCATCTCCTAACCACTCAAAGAATTCTCTTGCAGATGTAAGCAACGCATGAAAGAATTCTTTTTCCGTTAGAGCATAGTGGCTTTCATTCAACCCAAGCACTATTTGTATTTGATTAACAGAGTGCAACGTCATCGTGCTTGCGTTATCCGGGAAAAAAATAATTGTATTACGATTTTCAGAGTATTCACTCAGGCCGTCTATAATGTTCTTCCACAAAGGGATAATATTATCATAGTAGGCTGCTCCCGCAAGTTCTGTTCCATAATATTGGATAGAAATATATCCTTCGAGATATTCAAGCCTACCCCGAGAATTCTGTATTTCTGATATAGAGCAGTCAGCTATATGGATAAATTCTCCTTCATGTTCATAAAAAACAAAAGTATCGGTAGTAATCATTTAACCGCATCATGCCTTTCACTCATGTTGTGCTGTATGGTACTGAAGCTATTTTCATTGGTGGTACTTGAAAGAATAAAGTTCACCTCATAGCCACATCTGCTCGTGATTTTATTCTTTTACTTAGGGAAGAACTGAACAATGTGTCCCTTGTCTACTGTTAATTGGTAAGCTCTTCCTTTGTGGGTGCCGTGCAAGGTCGCACGGCCATTTGTACCTATCTTGACCAATGTCTCTCTATTATCCTTCATAATAGCCATCGCAGCTTCGGTAATACTTGCTACAGTATCATTTTTATAAAAAAACGTTTACCAACCTGCTTACCGCAGCTCTATCCCGTCCGCATTGTACCAGAGAAAACCGTTCTCTGAACAATATGCGTCTATCCGCTTTGAGAGGGCGCGATCCGCCCTGTATTCCAGCAGGTAAACGGACAGACCATGTTCTTTTGCTTTAGAAAGATACTCCTGAAAATACTCTGTTTCTTCTTCCGCCTGCTGCCCGTAGGTTTGATTTGTAAAGTCTATCTTGGTAAATACTGTTTCCTGATTGGTTCCATCGAACAGTGACAAGGCTGTGTTTTCTTCCATGCACCTTGAAACAAAAGGATCGCCCCCGTTTATTATGAGCGGCAGTCCATAGCTTTTCAGACCCTTCATGATCGTACAAAGCCCTTGAAAAACATCATCTTCCGGGAAATGATAATAGACATCGGCATTGTCAAGGAAGAATCCGTCCAATCCCATAGCCGCATAGTCTTTCCCAAGCTCATCAATGACAAAGCTCTGCCATAAAGGAGAAGTTACGTCGATCCATCGTTCATCCGGCCAGTTCTCATAGATACCAAGGGACAAATCCCGAAAGCGATCATAATAAGGGCGGTATTCCTCGACAGCTCCGACATTGAGGTAGCCGTAAACCGTTTTCCTCTCTGCGTGCAGCTTCCCAATCTGTTCAGAGGAAAACGCAGAGGGCTCAATGATGACGATGCTGTACCTGTCCAGCTTATGTATTTCTTCACTGTCGATCCCGATGAAGACGCCATATTCTTTAGGCTGCCTGCTGCATCCGGCAAGCGATATAGTCAAACAGAGAATGATAAATAAAATCTTTTTCATATTGCTTCCATGCGTTACATCCAAAAGTATGAAAGGACCCCCAGACCGAATATGTCTCCTATCGCATGAGCGATAAAGAAGGGCAATAGGTTCCTGTCCTTTGACCGGCGGTACATCAGATACATAAATATGCCGAACAGCAGCCCGATCCCAAGAGCCGAAATCATTCCCTGATAGGTGTGGAAGCTGACCCGTATCAGCAGAGAGAACGGAAGAGCCCATTTCAGGTGTTCCTTTCTCACCGCGAGACAGATACCAAGGAAATAGATCTCCTCATATACGCCGTTGAGCAGGGCGTATATCACACTGGATACCGTTTCACTTCCGAAGAAAGCACCAATCGGCCCCGGAAACGGGAGGAGGCCCGTCAGCGGATTGGTGAGCATGAAATATATATCAAGGAGAAGTGCTGCGGCAAGGAAGATTAGAACGCCACCAGCGACGGCTTTTATGTTGAAGCGTATCGTCCATACTTTGAAATCGAAGCGGCGCAGCCACAGATACAGCAGGGCAAGGAGCAGAAGTCCCGCCTGCAACGCCAGCGCTCCGTAGTTGTCCGTTGCAGAAAAAGTAAGGTTGTCATCAACGGTTGACGCGCCCTGTATCAGCGCGATATATGATGCGGTTGAGGTATAGATGCCCTCGCCCCACAGAATCAGGGTAAGGACGAGAATATCAAACCATTTCAGATGGTTGATTTTTTCTTTGTTTTGACGGTTGAGTAGCAAATGATAATCCTCCTATGTACGTTCTGCTGAGGCGTCTTGCCTCCATTTTCTGGCCAACAGCACCAGCATGATGACGATCTCCGCAGCCTGTAAAATACCCATCAGAACTGCATAGACTGGAATCTGTTTTGTCGCTCCGCTGAACAGGATATAGTCCCATAAAAAGTGCATAATGATCAGAAGATAGATGTTCCGGGTATAATCAAACATTTCATTAGTCAATCCCCCAATAGTTCTCCAGACGCTGACTTTCCGCTCATGCTGCACCCTCCAGCATATTGATAACCGCAAAAGCCAATGCCATGAGAGTACCCAACCCGCTCAGTGCCAAAATAAAAAGGTCTGTCCTCTTTCTGCCGGATCTCCATTCACTGAAAAATTTTCCGGCGAGGGCTGCGCCCAACATAGCGTTTACTCCTTGATTGGTTTCTGTCCCGGTAATCAGGCCGCAGGAAGTAATGACGATGAACACGAGCATTACAGCTACATACTCAGACAAACCATTTTGCTTTCTTTTGTTGGAGGCAGATAAATTTTTTTGTTTGATGTTTGAAACATCTTTCTCTTTACTCATAGCGCATCCTACCTTAACATAATTCGCAGCCAGTATAAAACCCGATTCTAAATAACTGTTTCTTATGAGAAAATCAATCTCGCAATTAGGATAAATACTAAAATACCAATGAAATAGGAAAGAGGCATTTTAATACAATTTTTTTGCAAAATACTCTTTTCATCAAAAATTTTTGTTATCAGTATATCAACAATGACTACCAAGGCCATGCCTGCTACCGCTGACAATATTGTATAAATAATAACCACGACTTCACCTCCATAAATCCACAACTGTTGATGGAAGTATAGTACCCAATTCTTACTTTCCACCATATCAATTTCTTAATAATTCTTACTTTTCGGTATAATACAGAAAAAGCAAGCGGCTGATACCAACGATCAGTCGCTTGCTTCTGTGTCATTTTTAGTTTACAATTACTTACGCAACCGCATAAGTCCAAAAATAAAAAGCGTTCCAACAGTGCCTGACACAAAATAATGAGAAAATGCTCTAAAATAAACTCCAATAATTGAAACTACAGCCGCCGCTGCAATAAGTAAAATTCCCTTTCGCTTTTCAGTTACTTCAAATTTCATATTACTTGGAGTTGTTTTTATCGGATCGCCGTTTTCATCAATCTCGCCCTCAAGCCATGCCATAATGCCAAACTTACAAAAAGGGCAGATAGCTGCATCCTTGTAGACCTCTTGTTCACAGCGCGGGCATACAACATATTCTTCATTCTTTACATGATCCATTTGTCGGTTCCACCTTTCTTTCTGCATCTCCACCTGTTTAACAGGATAGGAATTAGGCATTTCGTCTCCGATGCCATTCATTCCAAAACGCAATATATCCGTCATGGTCGAACTTATCTTCAGGTAATTTTTTAGGCGAACACGATTTATAGTAGTTTTCAATTTTATCTGCAAACCGATATACTTCCTGCCGGTACTCCTTTAAGGGAATGGTCACTTCTGTTCCGTTTTCCAAAGTCAAAATAACATTGCTGCCGTTGTGCCGTACAGTCCAATCAATTCCTTTATCACAACCGCTGATTACTATGTTTTCAAGCTTTGCATCGGGAATGTAAAAGTGACCGCAGCAGGGAAGCATCTGATTGTCCTCATGAATTATATGGTCTTCGGTCAATGTTTTGAGTAGATATAACGCCGTTGCGCTGACCGTGCAGTCATACTCCAGTTTTTCTCCACCAATGTAGGCGACCGCATGACCGTGTAGACACAAATCTTCCGGATCATCCATATCCCCGTTGATCCAATATAATTCTGTTACATCAATAATAAATTTTTTCATCAACAGTGACCTTCATTCTTTGGCTGAGTGTATGGCTGATCCTTCTCGCCTCATCAAATTTCATTGAGGTGAGTATAGTACCCAATTCTTACTTTCCGTCATATCAATTTCTTAACAATTCTTACTTTTCGATGTAATAGAGAAAAGCCAGCGGCTGATCTCTGATACCAGCCGCTGGCCTCCTATCAGTAGAGACACTATTTGACAAGCCAACGTTCCCCGTTTGGCATGATACGAATATCACCAGAAAAACTCTCCAGAATCGTACCATCTTGCAGAGAGCGCACCAGCGTTTCTTCCCGATAGTCCGGGTTCTCATACCAAATATTGAAATAAAGTTTGTCTCCATCGCGGAAGTTAAGTGATTCTCTATCATTTATTGCAAAACTCACCTGTTCGGGCCAGACGATCTCGAATGTGCCGTCATTTGGATGCCGGGTCAGCGATAACGGCGATGTAAAAAGAATCAGATTATAGCAGTCTCTCACCGCAGACATAGGTAGCTGTGCCACTTCCTGCGTTTTCTCTTGTTGATGTAAGAACCGCAGAATGTGTATCATACCTTCTGTAAAGTTCACTACCAGCAGCACAACAGAGTCACCATCATACACAGGATAGCCAAGATATTGTCCATCCACAGGCTGCACAGGCTCATAAACCGTACCGTCTGGATAGTGGATAAGGTACAGCCTGTTGCTTCGTACAGGGTTTCCCTGCCGGAATAGTTCTTCCGCTTCATATAAATCGCCGTGAATATAATCTGTTGCCCAGTACCATTCGTCGGTTCCCCTCACAAGTTCCATATTGGTTATGCCATGTATGTCAACAATTCTCATTCTTGCACCTCGCTCTCTCAAAATTCCGATTTGTCGCACTCCTACTTTCTCCCCCGCTACTGCTTTGGGATTTTTCAGTAAAGCTGAACAATCGTCCTTATGGGTTTCACGCAGGTCGAGGGCTATCTTGCTTATATCCTGCTGTATCACATAGCGGAAAAAGCTGTTATCATTGATGTGGGCGGCGATATGTATTCAGTTTGATTTTCTTCACCAAGAGGGCAGGCAAATTAGTTCAGCAAAATAAGAGTTTTTTTCATATTTGCAACTACTATATTACTTGAATTTGTCTTTTATCGGATCTCCGTTTTCATCAATCTCTCCCTCAAGCCACGCCATAATACCAAACTTACAAAAAGGGCAGATAGTGGCTTCTTTGTAAACCTCTTGTTCGCAGCGCGGACATACAACATATTCTTCATTCTTTACATGATCCATTTGTCGATTCTCCTTTTCTATATCCTCCACCTGTTCAAGAAACCCGGAACTAAGCATTTCTCCTTCGATGCCATTCATTCCAAAACGCAATATATCCGTCATGGTCGAACTTATCTTCAGGTAATTTTTTAGGCGAACACGATTTATAGTAGTTTTCAATTTTATCTGCAAACCGATATACTTCCTGCCGGTACTCCTTTAAGGGAATGGTCACTTCTGTTCCGTTTTCCAAAGTCAAAATAACATTGCTGCCGTTGTGCCGTACAGTCCAATCAATTCCTTTATCACAACCGCTGATTACTATGTTTTCAAGCTTTGCATCGGGAATGTAAAAGTGACCGCAGCAGGGAAGCATCTGATTGTCCTCATGAATTATATGGTCTTCGGTCAATGTTTTGAGTAGATATAACGCCGTTGCGCTGACCGTGCAGTCATACTCCAGTTTTTCTCCACCAATGTAGGCGACCGCATGACCGTGTAGACACAAATCTTCCGGATCATCCATATCCCCGTTGATCCAATATAATTCTGTTACATCAATAGGGATGAGCAAAACTCCTATTTGCTCTCGGAAGCATACTATATATAGAATGCAGAGAACAAAGAGCATACTATATGCTGTGGCTGGATTTTGTAAAACGTACGTTTTGCTCATCCCTATTACATCAATAATAAATTTTTTCATCGAAAATTTTTCATCACCAGTGATCTTCATTCTTTGGCTGAGTGTATGGCTGATCCTTCTTGCCTCATCAAATTTCATTGAGGTGAGTATAGTACCCAATTCTTACTTTCAGCCCTATAAACTTCTTAATAATTCTTAACAGCTTATATATCCTCGCCAAACTCAGACGATTCAATTTGAGGGAATGAAATCCGAATGGAAAAGCGCAAGGCATTCTGCTCTATGTCCACTGATCCGCCATTCCGCTCTACCAGTGTCTTGACTGTCATCAGGCCGATTTTATGGCTTGCAGTATCCGCCGGACACTTCCTCTTATGGTTTTCAATCGTAACACAAATCTGTTCCTGTTTATCCGCTATTGCAATTATAATCGGAACCTTCGGGTCTGCATATTTCCGCAGGTTGGAAAAAATATTATCAAATGCTCTGCGGATGTCCTCAATATGCAGGCGGCAAAAACATTCCGAATCAAACATGGGAAGCTGTCCCACAAGAAATCCATCTTCCTCCAGTTCGCTGCATTCCTCATATAGCAGTTGGTTCAGAAATTGCCCGCCATCAATTACTTCTTGAAGATAATCACACTCAGTTCTGCGGCCTGTGACAAACTTATGAAATAACTCGTCCGTCAAAATCTTCATTTGGTGGGCTTTCTCAGAAGCCTTTTCCAGATAAATTTCATACTGCGTTTCTGTCAATTCCTTTTTATGTATCAATATCTCCAGATACCCAGTCAACTTAGTCAAAGGCGTCCGAATATCATGTGAGAGGGAAGCAACCAACTGTTCGCTTTCTTCCCTTATTCGTTCCTCATTTTCCAACAAAGCCAATAGAGACATACGCATAGATTCAATCTCGTTTCCAAGCTCCGCAATTTCATCCCTGCCGCTGACTTCAATCCAGCTATTTCTGCCCGACTGAGCAGACAGGAGGACTTGTTGATAGAGCCTTTTTATGCGGTGTATGGTATAGACTGTATACGGGATGACAATTCCCAGGAACAGAAAAATACCAATTATTACACCAGCGGTATCCCACCAGAAGAAGTAGGCATTTCCTGGAGAATATGAAGTAGCATAAATAAAACCGTCTGTGCAGTTGATTAGTTCGTATTCATCTTCTTCATCTAAAGCTGACTGATCTTCTTCATAAAGGAATGCTGGCGCTGTAAACAGAATAATATCAGAGTTTTCTTTGTTCCACTTCGTATCTGTCAAAGCCTCTCGCACAGAAAGGCCCCGTTCTAGTACATACTTCTGAAAATCTTCCACAGCAGACGCACTTTGTTTATCCCAATAGGCATCAAATCTGGTATCATAGAAGAACCATGTGGCTACTGTATTGGCTACTAAGTAATTCCCCAGCCATGCAAAGGCAAGTGCGATAGCCGCTACCACTAACAGCTTTATACCTAATCGTCGGGAAATCCATCTAATCAAATTATTCAATACGATACCCCTTTCCCCACACGGTTACAAGGTGGACTGGATGCCTGGGGTCATCCTCAATTTTATCCCGCAACCGGCGGATGAAAACCATGACGGAATTGCTGTCCGTGGAAAAAAAGGGTTCTTCCCAAACACTCTCATATATGTTCTGAGCTGAGAATATCTGACCGGGATGGGCGAGCAGCAGACGCAGTATACGGTATTCCGTAGAGGTCAGATCCAGCTCTTTTCCTTGTTTCCATGCCATATTGCGGCAGCAGTCAACGCGCAAACAATCCCATTCAATATATTCTGATTTTCGTGTTGGCACTTTTTTGCCTTGATAGACCTTATATCTCCGCAGCAGGCCCTTAACCCGTGCAATCAACTCTGGATAGGAAAACGGCTTGGCCAGATAGTCGTCTCCACCGGAGGAATACCCCAGCACAAGGTCAGAGCTTTGAGTTCTTGCGGTCAGAAATAGGATCGGCACATTTGACGATTCCCGAATCATTCTGCTCACCTGATACCCAGATATATCCGGCATCATCACATCAAGGATGATTAAATCTACATTGGCGGTCAATAATTCCAGCGCATCCTCGCCGGATGCAGCTTCGATCACCTCAAAATTTTCATTTGATAATAGAACGGAAATAACTTCTCTTATTTCTTTGTCATCATCTACCACCATGATTCGTGTTTTCGCATCTATAACGCTTTTCATAGTTAGCCTCCGTGGATGTTAGTTATATTATCATAGGCTATAACTTTACACTTTAAGATTGTATCATATAATTTCTGGTTACAGTAGATGATAAATGCTGACAATTTCTTAATATGAGCAGTTTTCAGGGAGTAGGTCGCATTGTTCCGCTATTTTTTGACTGTTGCAGTATCGGGATTTATAAAAGTAATTGTGAGTCCACATCTCTCTGCATACCTCACGGTCTGCATTGTCCCAGACATCAAATTACGCTCATTGTCATAAACCGCCACCAGATAATCAGCGTGATCCACCATGTAGCAGTTCCGCTTGATGTAGCTCTCCCGGCAGTCCTCTTTTCCTATCACTACACAGTCGGAACACATCCGCAGGAGAAAGGCCATCCGTCGTTTGCTCCGCTCATCCCATTTGGCGTCGTGCCCCTCAAAGGGCAGCACCACCACCAGCTCTATATCCCCATATCCCGGCTGTTCTTTCAGCCGCAGGATCAGCTCACCAGCCCACATATCCACGCCCAGGGCGCCGCCCACATAATACCGGCGCACTCCCTGTTCATCGTACAGCCTCTTGAACTGCTCCAGCATGGCCCGCTTTATCTTTTTGCACAGCGAATAGTCCTCGCTGTATTTGAACTTGAACCGGCTCGGTCGGTGGCCTGTTACCGCACAGGCAGCTTGCCTCATAAAATCGCCCTCTTGCCTCTATATTTTTCTCTTTTCTACGCATACAAAACTAAAACAACGCAAATAATGTGTTACAAGCAGCGGTATATGGAGAATTATAACACAATCAATGTTCCTTATCCAGAAAACCTTTCTGCTATGCTAATGGGTAGTGAGGTGAGAGTATGGATGAGGCATTTATCCGCAGCCGGATCACAGAACTGCGGCTGAAAAAGGGCGTGTCAGAATATCAAATGAGCTTGGATTTAGGGCAAAACCGCAGCTACATCCAGGCCATTTCTTCCGGCCGGGCGCTCCCATCCATGAAGCAGTTTCTCAATATCTGTGAATATTTCAAGATCACGCCGCTCCAATTCTTCGATTCCGAGGAAGTCAACCCGCAGCTTATGAAAAAGGCATTGGACGGCATGAGAACGCTGAAGGACGAGGATCTAATCATGCTGATCGGCTTTATCAACCGGCTGCAATCCTGACAAGGCGGGGGCTGAGGCCCCTGCTTTTATTTTGCTTGTTTGAACGGCGCCTATTACTTCTCTTTTCATCAGTAAATATCTGTTCACCTGTACGGTTCAAGGGGGTACAAAAATGGACTGCCCCCCAGTCCACGCAGCATCCGGGCGGCATTTTTGCCGCCTGGTCTTTCTTTCAAACCCATTGACAAAGGAGTAAGCCGGAAAAAGAAAAAGGGCGGACTGCTCCCCAGGCGTGGAGTCAGGCGCAGAAGAATGGACAGCTTCGGCTTTCTCTACTTCTTCGTCTGGCATAGGCGGTTCCGGTTCGGTGGGCTGCTCCGGTGCGGGCGGCTGCGGCGCCTCGGCACAAAGGGTATAGAGATTGCTGGTCTGGCCGCCGTTTTTGCGCTCGTCAAACCGTGCCTGCTTGACGATATAGCCAGCCTCCACCAGCTCATCCAGCGCCCGCTTGACCGTAGAGATACCATAGCCGCACTTGGCGGCTATGGTCTTGATGGATGGAAAACACTCGCCCTCCTTGTTACAATGCAGAACAAGGACTTGAAGCACCAGCCGCGCCCTCGGCCGCAATTCAGAAGAAAACGCTCTCTCCATGTATTCAAACTTTGCCATTCTGTGATCCTCCCATTCTGATACTCTCTTTGTTACAGCCGCCGTTCTCCCATAATGTACGGCTCCACCAGACGCTTATACAGCCTCCCATTGGTCTGGTTTGCAAACAGGTCGTGGGATGCCTCCGCCATTTCCAACTCGCCGCCGAATAGCGCCCGACAGTATTCCCGGAACTCCCCCGGCACACCGATGGCCACCGGGCGCACCTCCAGCCCGCCGCAGATCTCCAGCGCCTTGTGAAAGGCCGGAATCTCATAGGGCAGGACGCTCCCGCACAACAGCCGGTGATCCGCCTCCCTAAACACAGAGGTGGGCACCTGCATCACGCCGCAGTCGTAGATGATAAACTGATAGTCTCGATCCGGCTCATTGGTCAGGTAGCAGTCGATCCCATCAATGGCATAATGCTCGCCGGTGGGGACCGCCTCATAGACATTGAGCAAAAGCTGAAGGTGCCGGTTGGTGTTGACCTCAATGTAGGCCACCTCCGCGCCTCTGGCAGCCAACCACGCCGCCAAATTGAACGCCGTCACCGTTACGCCGCTTCTGCGTTGCGCCCCGGCAACGGCAATACGGATATTTTTAGCGTTCCAGCGGTACGGGATGATCTCGTCCTCCGGTTCCGGCGCCGGTTCCTGTCTGGATTCCGGCTGGCTTGGCACCGGCGCGGGGGTCACATACCGCTGCATTCCCTCATCAGACAGGGCCTCCCGCAGCTCGTCAGCGGCGTCCTCCAATGTTTCCGCCGTAATCAGATTCACCACCCCAATGGATAAAAGCCGCTGGATACAGCCGCTCATATCCCCACAGCCGGACAGGATCACAATGATACGGGCGGAAAACATCATCTGAAAGGACCGCAGAGCCAGGGTGAAATCCTCGCCGCTTTCCTCAATGCAGGCCGCGTCAATCAGGAAGAACTTGGCCGTGGCATAATTTCGCATATCCTTGGTGACAAAACTTTTCAGGCTGAACTTCCCAACCAGCTTTTTGGACGGCATGAGCATTTCATGGGCCGCGCCGTCGATCAGCCCGCTTTTCTGGTTACTCGTCAAGTACAGCAGCATACGATGTTCCTCCCATATCCATGTTTTCTACCGTCTTTTCCGGTCCTCCCGTCAGCAAAAGGACAACGCCAACCACTACAATGGCGATGTAGATCAATAATTCAATCAGTTTATTTCGGTTGTTCATACCATGCTCCTTTAATAGATTGCCCAGAAGGGGCCGCCAGCGGCAGCGCCTTTTCTGGCTTCATCCAGAATAATGGAGAGATCCCATTCCTGTTCGCTCCGCTTGCGGCTGGCAGGGTCGGCTACCAGGATTTTTCCCTCCGCAGTCACGCCGCGCAGGACAATGAAATGACCGGAGCTGGTAAAGTGTCCCTTTGCCATGATCGCCACAACCAGTTTCCCATCTGTCAGGGCGTCCACCATCGCCTGCGGGTCATCCCGTGGAACACTCTCCCAGGATAGGCCGTAGGCTTCGGCGGCGGCTGGGATCAGGCTGTGATAAGAGCCATTCCCTTCGCAGCGGTGCCCATTCGCCACAGACCATTCGCTGAGTTCCACCGGGTCGTGAGCCATCCCGGTCAGAGTGGATGTGACAATCGCCATCGCCGTGGGGCCGCACCCGGCCTCGCCAATCGTGCCGGATGTGCCGTACATGGTATCTGCCCACCGCTCATCCAGTTGGTTGTAATAGATGACCTCCCGGCCCCCATCGGTAAAGACCACGCCCTCGTAGCTCTGGCCGCTGCCTTCAATGTAGTCCTTTTCATAAATACCGAGCTGCTGGTTATAGCCGTACTGAATTTGAAAGTCCTGCACTACACCCACCTCATCGCCCACCAGCCATTGAGACAACATGGAGAAAGGGCTGGTAATCAGATACAGGATAAAGGCAATCAGGAGCAGCAGGCCCAGAATCGGGGTCAGAATGAGAAGGAGCGTCCTTCTGCGGCTTTCCTCATCGGTCGCCGCCCGCGCCGCCGCCTGTGCCAGCAATTTTGCAGTCAACGGATCAATCGCCAAAACAACACCTCCAATCAGCCCATTTCCGCGCCTATGTCCGCCAGCATCCGGTCGAACTGCTGAAGGATTTTTTCCCGTTCCCACCCGGCGCTGCAATCCATGACAAACTCCTTTTTCCCGTCCTCGTTCTCACGCACAGAAACCGCGTAATCTCCGTTTGCAATAAAGAAGGAAGTAAAAAGGGCGCGGATGGCCGGGGCGGGCATCCGGGAAATCTCAAAGGGCGTGGCGGCGCACTTGCTGTTCCAGGAAAAGAGGTTGCGGGCTGCGTCCGCCGTCAGCTTCATCCAGTCATAGTCAAATTCTTCTTTCTTCATCAGGCCGCCAAAGTCGATCCCGTCCGGGGAAAAATACCGCTCTACCTTTTCGGCAAGAACCGGGTGGGATGCCATCAGGTAGAGGGCCGCCTGATAAGAGCAGTCCAGCTCTCCGCCCCGCCAGCGCATCGAGGACAGCTTGGTTATCAAAGATTCATACCGTTCCGCGTGGTTCATCAGAAAACGCCTCCTGTTCGTGAATAAGTAAGGCGGCCGGGGAGCATCCCAGCCGCCGTGGTGTGTTACCGGCCGCCCGCCTTGCCCATGTAGGCAAACTTGTAAGCCGGAATTTCAAAATTGACATGAAGCCGCTTGGAGCCGACCAGGAACAGGGCGTGTCCCCGTTGCTTGCTCTCCAATAACTCCTGCTCGGCGTCCGTCAGGTTGTAGAGGTCTGTGGTTTCCTGAAGGTTTTTGCCGTCGCAGCCCATCAGGATTTTGTAACAGGGAATATCCAAAAGGGCTTGCCCGTACATCTTGATCTCCGGCGCCAGAAAGTCCACTACTGAGTGGGAGATGATTGCCAGGGCGGATTCGTATTTTCTGGACCGCTTCTCCACATTCCGCAGGAAGGCCAGGGATTGCGGCACCTGCGGGTCGATCATCAGATATGCCTCGTCGCATACCAGAAGCACACGCTCCCCGCGATTGTTGCTCATCTGTTCCCAGCACCAGGTCAGCAGATTGAAATACTGCGTCCGCTTGATGTTATCCGCTGCGTTTTGCAGACTGTGGGTATCCAGGCAGACAAAATGGGAATCGGCCTCCAGCGTGCTGTGCCCGTTCCAAAGGAAGCTGTCGCTGCCTTTGGCGGCGTCATACAGCAGCATGGCGAGGTCACGGAATACCGGATTGTCCGGGTTGGCCTCGGCCTTTGTTTCAATCAGACCGTGGAGATCTTCCATGATGGGAAAATCCGTCGCTTTGAGCTGGCGAATGTCCGTGTCCCAGAAGATACCGAACTGATGATACAGCTCAATGACCGTCTGCTTCAGGACGGCCTTCTGCATATCGGTCAGGCTCGGCAGATACAGGGAGAAGATGATCTCCAGCGTTTTGATATGGAGCGCCATATCGGACATTCCATTTCCTTCATCCGTATAGAGCTTGTCGGTTTCGTCCTCATCGTCACGGGGCGCCGGTCTGATCTGCAAAAGGTTGGAGCGGCCGTTGCGCCCGCCGCCAGCGTTCAGCCAGTTCCCACCCAGGTTCCGGCACATATCCTTGTATTCGGATTCCGGGTCGATACACAGGATTTTTGTCCCCTTCATGTACTCCGAAAGCATGATGTGCTTGACCACGGTGCTTTTGCCGATACCGGCCACGCCCATGACAACGAAGCTGCTGTTGGTGCGGTCGTTCCCGCGTGTCCAGGGGTCCAGGATCACCAGCCCGCCGCTGCTGTCCTTGGCAAAATAATAGCCCCGGCCGTCGCTGTAACCGGAGCTTGCGAAGGGGAACCCGCCCACAAAGGTACTCATGGGGATGATGCGGGAAACAATGCTGTCCACCGTCCCGTTGGCGGGATAGGTGGGCGAAATGCTCTGAAACCCCTCCTTTTGCAGATTGGCGAGGGTGCGGACCTTGCATTTCTGAACGCTGAACGCACTCTCCACACGGCGGCAGATTTTGGAGAAGGCCGCCTCGTCCTGCGCCACCGGCATCACTGTGAGCGACATCATGGCGACGGTTTCGCCCTCCTGGTCGATCTTCTGCATGATATGCTCCCCGTCCTCGGCGGCTTTCTCGGCGCGCTGCCGGGTCAGCGGGTCTTTGGCGCTGTCGGCGGCGCCCCGCTGCTGGACAATGCTCTTGGAGAGGGCGGAGATCAGGGTGCTGTTGTCAATCGGGGTGATCCCCACCGACACAATGGTACTGGGGATATTCGTGATTTTGGAGAGCCAGCCCATTTCCACCTTTTGCGGATAGCGGACCGCACCGTAGACCTTTCCCATATTTTCACCGATCACAAGGCTGTTCCGCTTGATTTCCAGCCCCATCGGGGTAATGACATTCAGCAACGCCTCATTGACGGGGAGCGTTTCTTCCTTTTTCTTGGTTCCTAACAATGATACACCTCCAAATCAGTGATACGAATACGGCACACCGATATAATCCAGCACGGCGCCCAACCCCAGCTCATGGATGCAATAGTGGTACTGCCGGGGATGGGTTTTCTCCATGAGCTGAAACCGATTCGGCTCATGCTCCAGATGAACGCCGTACATACAATACATACACCCTGATCTGGAAACGCCGGTGGTTTTCAGAGTCAGGGCGCCGTTCCTCTTTTTGACCTCCACAATATCCCCATAGATGGGTGCATAGGGGATGCCGGTCATTTTCAGGTAGCGCAAAATATCTTCCTCCCGCCAGAACGCAAGGGGCTGGCTGAGGGGGCGCCTGCGTTCATAGCCGTTGCAGCCGAATTTGAGGTAAGACTGCTCCCGCAGCTTGCTCTCGCAGGCCAGCACTCCCGTAATGGGATGCCGCCCGGACTGCCGTTCAAACTTGTTCAGCGGGGCCTTTTTCATGTGGTAACAGCACCGGGCTGAAACCGCAAAGGGGGCGTCCAGAAGATATTTATACTTCTCGCAGTTGTAGATCGACTTCTTTCCGTTCTTATCCATCAATTCACCGTTCAGGTGGGCCAGACGGTAAGGCTGGCCCTTCCGTGCGCCGCTGATGGCATCGGACACTTCCTTGGAAATGACCGGATAGCCGTATTTCTCAATGATCTGCGTAAACGGATAGCGTGGGCGAAGCCAAATCACATTGTCTTTCATTTTTACAAAATTGCGCAGTTCGGGGTATTCAAGCCCCGTGTCCACATACACGGCGGGAATATCCGGGCAGACCTGCCGTGCCAAATCAAGGAGTACCGTGGAATCCTTACCGCCTGAAAAGCTGGTAAAAACCTGCCCGTTGTACTCCCTGTACCATTCCAATATTTTCATCTGCGATACTTTGATCTTTTTTTCGAGGCTCCAACCCTGCATGATGTTCAAATCCTGCCGGGTGTGCTTCATTCTTACACAACACCTACACTTTCTAAAATCGGAATCGCCGCTTCAAAACCGGCGTCCTCCAAATGCACATAGGCCGGGTTATTCACCAGATTGCACAGCCGTACAATGTCCTGCTGCTCCAAAATCTCAGTCTGGATGCCGCAGTCGGCAAAATAGCCGGACAGATATTTCAGCTTTTGAAGCAGCTCCCGTTCCACTCCATCAACCGCCTTGTCCCAGATTTTGATGTAAAACTGCCGTTCCACCACCTCGCCGGAGAGGGCAAACCCGCCCATCTCCACGATCTCATGCTTCAACAGTTCCTTCTGCTTTATATCCGATGAAGAAGTGAGGGTGGAGGACAGCTCCGCCATCAGGGGAGAAATATCCACCGGGCGGGAAACCGCCAAAAGCTGAAATGGGTACTGGCCACTGGACAGGCTGGCCGTGAGCTGTTTGGCAATCAACCGCTTTTCATTCTTGCTGAACAGCTCCGTACTGATGGGGAATATTTTCAGGTACGCCAGCGCCATGCCGTCACGGGTGTATAGGAAGCTCCCGCGAATATCCTTGACATTGATAAACTCATTGGCGGTCATCTGCGCCAGTTCTTCCTTATCCCTGCTCTTGGCCTTCTTGCGCTTTTCTGAGAATTTCAAAAAAAGAAGCGTACCGCCTCCCAGCAGTACGCATACCAAAATCATAATGATCGGCAGCAGCAATCTATCAACCTCGCTTTCTTCGCCGCAGTTTATAGTTCCAAATCATCCTCGTCCTCCCACTCCTCCGGCTCCTGATCTTCGGCAAAATCGAGAGAAAGAGAATCCAGAGGAAAGGAAAAGCTGTGAGCGCCAATTCGGTCAATCTGGCTGGCCTCGCGCAACTCATCAAAACGGCGGCTGAGATCAGCCAAATCTTCCTCACTGGCCCGTATCGTTTCCCCTTCGCCATAGAGATAGGTTTCTACTTCTACACAAATTGTGCTGTCTTTGGGCTGGCTTGCAAGGTCATCCCGGATAACAGTATCATCCAAAAGATCATCCGCACAGTCAGGGCATCCGGCGGCAAAGTATTCCACCCACATTCCATAATCAGAGGAGAGGGTCACAACAGAAAACATCTTGCTCATTTTGAACCACCACCTTTCCGATCCCCGAACATCAGCCGCAGAAATTCCTCCATATCTTTCGCTGATTGTACCTCAAAGGTCACGGCGGAGGACTGCGGCCCCGTGAAGTAATGCCGGAAATAGGCGATCTGGTTCTCGGTCAGCGATAGGCCGTGCCCTTCCAGGGTGTCTCCATAGAGAAAGAATGTCCCGTGGATCGTGTCATTCCCGAACTGTCGATTTACGGGCAGGCCCATCCATTTGCCACCAGCATTACAGCACAGGACGGTTTCATGGGGCAGGGAGATACATTCGATCTCGCCGCCGACAAGGGCCTGCCGGTGTTCCAGGGAATCCTCCAGCACAGCGGTATAGGGTTCCTTTCCCGGCTCAAATATCATTACCCTGATTTCTTTATTGCTGTTCATTGTATTTTCCTTTCTCATCATGGGTTCCCCGGCGCGATATGCCAGTCATCGTAAAGGGAACCTCTGATCGTCACGGAATCGGTGAGATTGGCGCAGAGCATCCCTGCCGGGGTCCAAATATCCATTACATGGGTATTGACCGTATAGCTCCCATCGGGGAACCACACCGGCGAAAAATGGACCCGCTGCTTGTAGGTGCTGTAAATATTTTCGGCAAACTGGAACCGGGCTGTTTTTCCGCTGGAGAGCCGGTCCAGCAGGCGCCAGTAGGTCGTATAGTTAAATTCGGGGAAGTAGGAAACCGCCGTCTGGCCGTAGGTGTAGTGGGACATGGGCGCAGATGTGCTGACCGTGGCGGTGACGGTGTTGCTCACGCCGTAGCCGGATTTCATGGTGTTCCCGGCCGCCGTGGGCACCTTCTCATCCGGTTCAATCCTTGTGGTGGCGGTCATGGAAGCGGAATAGTTGTCCCGGAAGAAATCATACCAGCCCTCATCCACCCAATATCCATCACCATCGCCGGTGCTGTGCCACACCCAATACGGGTGCCATTGTGCCCACCACACGCTCCATGCGGCATAGGACTTTTCCTCCCGGCTGGGAACGCTGCTGGGCCGCCAGCTTCCAGCGGTGTCGGTGGCCTTCGGGTCCGGCGGGTCGTTGCCGGAAAGATCAACCACTTTTGCCTTGATGGTAGTCTGGCTCAGAGTCCCCCGATTGGTACGCACCGTGATGGTAATATCCTGCGGTTCGGACGGGGTATGCCACTTCACCCACGCAAGCTGACTGTCCCCCTCCGGGATGACGATATTGCTCATGCGGTAAGTGCTGCCTTTGATGGTGAAGGTCACGGTGGCGGGGCCGTCCGGGTTGATCTCAGAACCGGCATAGAGCGTCACCGGCGTTATCACATCGGTGTCTATCCGGTATTCGTAGTCGTAGTCTGTGGGTTCCGGCTGCTCCGGGGGCTGTTCCTCAAACCGGACAATGCCCATGCCCAGGTAGGCGATGATAGTATCATTGGAACAGGTCTTGTTCGTGGGACCGGAATAGGCCGCAAAGCCCAAATCCGAATATTCAAGGTACATCGCCAGCGGTAGGTTTTTATGGGTCAGGCTCGTCATGGTCCTGCGCAGAGCGCCGCCCGTCTGGTTGTCGTAGAGGGCCGCTTCATGGGCAGTCATGGCGTACATGATCCCGTTGTGCTTGAAGTAGGCGATTGGCTCCAAAAGCAATTTATACTTTTCCGTTATCAAATCATCATAAGAAATACCCGTAAGTTCTGCGATATAACGGACAATGATTTCATCACAAAAATATTTCTTGATTGCTTCAATACTCGCCTTGCTACTGCCGGTGCTGATGATCCTTGGCATTGTAATCGCAGGATTGTAATAAACATAGCTGCTTGTTGTCGGAGAGATAGAGCTTCCATCCCTATATTGGATTTTTGATACCTTGCCAAAATGGATTTTAATTGCGGGGGTCTTGCTTGTTAAGTCAATAGAAGCAGATGCCGGTTTCTGCGTTTCGGAGTAAATCACGGTAACTCTTACTCCATCCATGCCCGGATTCCATGAGTTCTGCGAGGTTCCCTGTCCCATACTGCCGCCACCGCCGTCCACATTTCCGCTGCCTCCGGTATCGGCCAGGGCACTCATGGGGCAAATGCCCAGGATAAGCAAAAGGCTCAAAAAGAAGGCAAAAATCCGTTTCAAAAGCGCACCTCCAGTCTGCTGATTTTTGAAAAAGGGCATAAAAAGAGTACGGCATTTCTGCCGTACTCTTAATGTGATATTAGCCCATAGTGCCAACCTGATTTCCGGTCAATTCATCTCCATCATTCCCAACCGGAATCCCAACGGAACTGCCTCCTTCGTCGGGAATCCAGCCGAAGCCCTCAATGTAGATAGAACCGTTCTGCGTATCGCCGTTCTGGGGCTGATTGGCGGCAGGATCGGAAACAATCGGCTCATTGTTCTCACTGGCCGCCTGCTGTTCCTCCGGGGACGGGACGGGCGGCGGAGTGGTTTCCGGCTTTTTCTCACTGTCAGTCAAATCAACATCCACCTGATCCTCCTGTTCAACATTCAAAACAGGATCGGTCTGCTCCTGCGCGGGGGTGTTTTCCGGCGCGGAAACATCGGGGACCTCCACTGTGGGCGTCGTGGTTTCTTCCTCCGGGAGCTGGCTCACATCCTCCGTTGTAACATCCGTGGGGGCAGCGGCCGGGTCCGTCCCGGACGGCTGACTGCTTTTGCCGAGCATAGACACAGAAACGCCGATCACGATCAGCAGTACCGCCGCTACACCGACAACGGCAAGCAGCTTCTTATTTTTTGCGTTCATCTGGAATCCTCCTTTTAAGGTGAAATTATATCAAAAATCAATATGTTCCTCCGTCCTCATTATACCATTTGCACAACAATGGCGTCCAGGTGGAAGAACACACAAACATTTTTTTGCGCTATGGAAAACCGCCAGGCAGAAATAGACAAAAACTAAAACCGGGGAACATACTTGGCGTTGAGCTTCATGGTGATCTGCATGGGCGGCAGATGGCCGAACCCAAAGGAAAGGGGCACCTCCACCGTGACCGTTCCCGTCACATTGAGCTGCGTGATCCCCTCCGGCGCGGAGGGGGCAAGCGGGGCATTTTCCAGTTCCATGTGCAGATCATAAAAGCGGTATTCCAAATCCGGCCCCGCGTATTTCAGATACCGCCCATCCTCATACACCAGGCCCAACACCTGTTGCAGCCGGTCATATACATTCCCGGTGGTCACATTCTGCGTCCAGGACGAACCGGAGAGCTGGTAGCCGCCCGAATACCCTTCCCGCAGGCCGGGGTAGGCTTCATCCCAATTTTCCGTTGCCACAGCTACGATAGCGGATTGAACGGAATCCCGGACACCCTGCGCCACGATCATCAGCCGCATATATTCAAACACCACGCAGGCTAAGATCAGGCAGCAGACCACCACCGCCAGAATCATGGGCGTGCCCTGCCCGGACCTGTTTTTCAAAACTGTTTTCAGCCTGTTCATTTCCAGTACACCTCCGAGGCTCCTGTGGCTCTTGCGGTGAGTGTGACAGGAAAGGACGCAAACTCCCCGAACAGGCCGAGATTGACGGTGGTGGTGAGCGTCACCGTCACCTCGTTGCCGAGCTGGATTTTGCCGGTGTCGCTCCATGAAATATCCGGGTCAAGCCCCGTTTCCTCCCGGAGATCCGCCGCCTTTGCGCTGGTGGCGGAACCTACCCGCCCGTTGATCTCCGCCGTCCGCACCAGCTCATCCGCAAACACATCCAGGCTTTGTTTCGCCACAAACACCGGGGCGATGCGGACCACCAGCGCCAGGACAAGAGCGACAGCCAGAACAAGGACGCATACATCCACAAAGCCCTCCCCGCGTTTTTCTTTCAGCAGCCGCCTCAAACAGCCACCTCCCTTCATCAGAACAAATCCCCAAAGGCTTCCAGAACCACATAGCCCAGAACACCCAGATACATCAGCAGGAAACAGCCCAGAAGCATGAAGGAATACTTCCTCATTTTCCCCGGCTGCTTCATGGCCTCCAGCTTCAGCTTTTGGAGTTCAAGCTGTTTGAAGGTCATGGAGAGCATTTGAAAGTACATAATGCCGTTGTCGCCGCGCTTGACGGAGATCAGCCCGCGCACTACATCGGAGAGCATGGTGCTTCCGATCCGGCTCTCCCAGCGCGTCAAAGCGTTTTCCTCGTTGCCGGAGGCCATATCCGCAATCGTGATCTCCAGCTCCCGCTTCATGGCGTGACCGGCGTTGTGCTGATAGGCTTTCAGGATATTCAGCACATCACGGGAGGAACGAAGCTCCTGCTCCACGGTATTGACAAAACGGGGCAGTTCCGTTTCAATTTCTTCCCGCCGCTGCTGGACGATCTCATCCGCCCGTTTCTGTTCCTTGAAAAAGACGGCCACCGCCAGAAAGAGTACCACCGGCGCCAGGATAGGAAAAATCAGCAGGGCCGGGATCACCAGAAGCCCGATCATACCAGCCTTGACCCAGGCCGCCGCCACATAGGTTTCCGGGGACATTTGAATTTCGGCGGATTTAAGCTGGGCTTCCAGCTTGCGCCGTTTATAGGCGTCCAGCCGAACCAGAGGCGCCGCCTTTGCCGCCATATCGAACAGGATAGCGTTCATGCTGTTCTTTTTCACCTTTCCCCGGTTCGTGACGGTCAGTACGGCCTTTGTGCTGGCGGAAGTGGGCAGCCGGAGAAGTCCGGCCAGTAAAAAGAACGCTCCCAGGCCAAAGAGCGTTCCGAAGCATAGTAAGATCAAATACAACCTGTTTCACCTCAATTCCTTGTAATACATTCGTTTGGGGCCGGTGTTCCGGCTCTCCGCCCGGGGACGGCCCGGCACATTCCAGCTCCCGCCGCCCCGGAATCCCGGCGCGCATGACCACCCGGAAGCCCGCAGGCTGGCCCCGCTTTCCTCCGCCAGCGTGTAGGTAATGATCTTCCGAAAACCCATCTCTCTGGCGATTCGGGCGCAGCAGCCATAGAGGAAGCTGCACCCGTTGAAAGTGCCGTCCGTGCAGAGCCGTGTTACCTCGGCGGTCCGTCCATCATCCAGATACCGGGAGATCGGCCGCCCCACGACAGCAACGCCATGAATCACCCCTGACTCATCGGAGAGCGCCACACAGAATTTACAGCCCTGCGCCCGCCCGCTGTGGCGGTGGTGCTTTTCAATAAAGCGGTTTGCCTCCCGCAAACTGATTGGAATGATCTCCGCGATTCTCACCTCCAACGAAAAACGCCCACCGGGAAGGTGAGCAAAATGGTTTCAGCTGCTTTGAATTGGAAATATCAGGCTCCTTTATTTCCGCAAACTCAAAATAGTGGAAATATCTCACCTGATTTTAGAGTAGATAGTTCCATTTACCTTTTGTACTCCACCGGCTTTGTCAGCCGAATGACCGCCGCAAAGGAGATCAGCAGCACCAGCAGGCAGACCGCCAGGATGCCCTTGCCGAAGCCGGTGTTCACCAACACATCGTACCAGTCTTTATTCAGAAAGTAGAGCAAAGGGATGTTGCCCACCAGCAGGAAGGCCATTGTGATGAACTCCTTGAACGGCTCATACATCAGGTAGTCCAGCTCCGCCGCTACAATCCGCATATCGGACAGCTTGCCGATGATGGGGGTGAGCGTGCTTTTCAAGCTCTTATCATCCTGACAGGCGATGGCGGCGTCCACCCATTCCCGGAAGATGTAGTTGTCCAGCTTGGGTTTCATATTGGAGAGGGCCTGCTTCACATCGGCGCTTATCATGCCGGTTTCGGCCAAAAAGCCCCGGAACACATCGGCCACAGGCGGGTTCAGGTAGTGGATGTTTTCCTCTACGGCGGTGATGATACTCTCGCTGCGCAGATAGGAGCTGGTGATGATGGACAGCCCGGTTTCAATCTCATTGTTCATCAGCTTTTTGTAGCTGTGGGAGGTGAACAGGACATACCAGAACGGGATCAGCCCCATGCCTACCGCCAGCACCGGAAGCATGAAATAGTTTTGGATCACAATGCAGATCACCGCGCCCATAGCCGCCAGAAACAGAGAGAGGGCGCAGAGGGCGGCAAACTTGCCGCCCCTGCCGGTCAGGATCATCATTTCCTTGGCCTCCCGCACCGTCTTTTTGATGCCCTTGGCCTCTCTGGGGTGGTTGAGCTGTCCGATCCGCTTGGAGATCGGCGGCTCCCGGCTGGCAAAGGACCTCGTCAAGTCCTCCGCAAACTCAAAGGGCGTCATGCCCAGCAGCAGGAAAATACCGGCCAGCATACCGGCAAAGGCCAGCAGAATCAGTACGATCAAGCGGGTTCCTCCTTTCCATCGTCTATATCCATCCGCCCACCGGCGATCTGTTCCAGCAGACGGGGCGGCATCCCATTCTCCAGCAGCCGCTTTTGCAGGCTTGCCGAGATCGGGGACACCTTTTGAAACTCGCCATGCACCTTGACCTTGCCATCCTCGACGGCGGTTTCCGACACATGGTAGCGGTAAAGGGTGTGGAGCTGCCGGGCGCCGTCCTCTAAAATCTCACATTCGGTAATCTCCATCACCCTGCGGCTGTTGTCCTCCAGCTTCTTCACAAAGAGGACAATAGGAAATGCTTCCGTCACCAGGTTATACAGGGTCTTGTCGCCCATGTCGTATTTCTGAGTACACAGCGTCACCATGCGGTAGTAGGTGGCCTTGCAGCTATTGGCGTGGGTGGTGGTAATGACTGCGTGGCCGGTGCGGGCCGCCTCCTGCGCCGCAAACGCTTCCGCCGACTTCATCTCGCCCACGCACACCACATCCGGGTCACAGGTCAGGGCAAACTCCAAAAGCCGCTCCTGATCGTAGTTCTGCTTGGGATCATCGGAAAAACGGGTGACGGTGTGGACTACATTGTTGAGGACATTCCCTTCGGCGTCCTCCTTCACCAGATCAAACTCCCGGCACCCGTTTTCAATGGTGAAGATTCTCTTTTCATTGGGAATGGTGGAGAGAATCCAGCTCATCAGCGTGGTCTTGCCGCTGCCGGTGGAGCCGGTGACGCAAATGGACAGGCCGAACCGCAGCACCGCCGCCAGGAAGTCCAGCATTTCGGCGGTGGCCGTCCCATAGCGGACAAAATCATCCCGCCCCAACCGCTTCGGGTTGACAATTCGGATGGAGGCCGCCACGCCCTTGTCCTTGTCGGTCAGTGGATTGCCCAGAACCGTAATACGGATTTTATTGGAAAGGTGGCCCACCACTCCTGGCTGGCTGTTGTCCAGGATCATCCCGGATTTATGGAGCAGCCTGCGGACCACATCGACGGCGTGCTGGGGGCTTTGAAACCGCTCCTTGGAGAGGACCACGCGCCCATCCGCATAGGTGATCTTGGTGTCCTTCCAGGAATTGATGTTGATTTCCTCCACATCACTGGCAAAGAGGTAAGGCGTCAGGAAGGAGAACTCGGCCATTTCCGTATAGAGCTTGTCAATCAGGGCCTTGTGGTCCATGCCCTCCACGCCCAGGCTGTAATCATTGAGATACTTGGCGATGTAGGCGGTGATCTGCTGGCGCTGTTCCTCCGGGTTGTCGGTTATCAGGGTAGAATACTTGCTGGCAAGATACTCCTGCACCTGTGCCAGCACCTCCGCGAATGAGCGCGTGTTTTTGCTGGTATTGAAAAAAAGACCGATGTTATTTGCCATCCCCGAATACCTCCGCGGCGATGGCAGCGATGACCGGCTCATAGCTCTTTGCCTCTTTCCCGGCAAGCGGTTCCAACAGCTTCAGCGTGGCCGCCTGTTCCTCCACGATGGGAAGATAGGGCAGCCTGTACTTCACCCCGCCAAATGAATTTTCGTATTCCATACCGCCCTGATAGGGCCGGGTATTGGACAGCACCCGGATGTGCTGCTCCGGCTTGAATTTCCGGTCCTCAATCAGCGGGAGGTAGGACGCAAAATAGGAGATCGCTTTCAGGTCGCATCCACACACCCGCAGCACATCGTCCGCCACCTCCAGCGCCGCCGTCGCCAGCACATTCCCGGTCAGGATGCTGGTGCAGTCCACGATCACATAGTCTGCGATATGCCGCAGAAGCACCAGCATATCCACCGCCTTTTCCTTGCTGTACTCCGCGTAGGTGAACACATTTTCCCCGGCCTTGTAGCCCAGGAAGCTGATGTAGGGATGTTTTTCACAGGGGACGCAGGTTTTCAACACCTGTTCCTGCGTCATGCCGGGAGCGGACAGCAGCTCGCCCACGGACACCCCCGGCAGCTTCCCCTCTGCCGCCACAGCGGGAAGCGGGGGTGCGGTCAGGTCGGTAAACACCAGCACCACATTTTTCTTCCGCTTGGCAAGCTCCGCCGCCAGCTTGACCGCCGTGACCGTCTTTCCGGCGCCGGGGCTGCCCCATACGGCAAGCATCTGTTTCTGCTTATTCGCCATCCGTTGATTCCACCTCCTGTTCCTCTGTACTCCCTGCGGGCCGCCCGCCGTCAGCACTGTCAACAGGGGCCTCCGGCTGGCTGCTCTCCCCACCGGCCTCCGCCTCCGGTTCGGCAAAGAAGGCGTCCTGCGCTGCCAGGAACTTTTCGGCATTGGCGCGGGCGCCCCGGTAGACAAAGGCCAGGTGGAGGCTGTTGGATTCCTCCAAATGAGCTAAGAGCTGGGCCTGTTCGCTGTTCACCAGCAGGGTGATGGTGGAGGGCAGGGTTTCTTCCGGGTTTTCTTCTTCCTCATTTTCCACCGGCGCCTGATATTCCTTGTCCGCGCCGGAACTCTGGGTGGCGGCAAGGACCTCCACATATTTCAGCTCCGGGGGCTGGGTGGTTTCGCCGGTGTCCTTGTCGGTGGCAAAGAGCATGATAATATCGCCCGCCTCCACCTTGCCGGAACCGCCCTTAGCAAAGGTGGGGATGGTGACGGAGATCGCAACCTTAGAACCATTCAGTTGGGTCAGATACTCATACTGCGTCAGTGGCTCCGAGGACAGCCACGCCGTGTTCACATCGGTATATTTCCGCAGCTCCACATCGGTGTATCTTCCCACCACCTCATCCAGAGAGGCGGCAACGCTGTCCTCCATGCCGGAGGCCCCTCTGGTGTAGACCTCCACCATGTCCGCCGTGATGTATGTCCCCCGTGGGATCACTTCAGCCTTTACCCGGATCGCCTCTGTCTGGGCTTTTAGGCCCTCGTTGAAAAGCGGTGTGATCCCAAAGCAGACCAGAACCGCCAGCAGGATGCACACCGCGCCGATGACCGTCCGGCTCCGAAAAATGTTCTTGTTCAATTTGATACCTCCACTTGTTCAGATTTGAAGTGCAAAAGCAGTCAGCCAGTAGGCGGACACGCCTCCGAAGCAGAAAAAAGGGGCCAGGGGCAGGCGCACCGCAGACAGCGGTTGTTTTTGTAAACGACATTCCACCAGCCCGACAAGCGCCGCCAGCGAGAGGGAAAGGACAGCCTGTATCAGCCCCGGCCACACGCCCAGGACAAACCCGCAGGCCCCCATCAGTTTCACATCACCGCCGCCGATGGCAA
>ENA-ORMO01000557-ORMO01000557.1-human-gut-metagenome-genome-assembly--contig:-NODE-557-length-51981-cov-8.704580_pt1 | contig 51981 bp, 48 predicted proteins | sample MGYA00242106_ERZ509001 | MGnify/ENA primary metagenome ERZ509001 (study PRJEB26280, sample SAMEA2338736) | human gut metagenome | biome: human gut; feature: human-associated habitat; material: faeces...
GAGTGAGGGGATAGTAATAGAGAAAACTCAGTATGTATCTAGGGAGAAACGGGGCCGGAAAAAGTACAATGATTAATCTTATTACTGATAATGTTGCGAGGAACAAAGGTAAAGAAGGGGGACAAATTTATTATGATGGTGAGGATATATTAAAGCTTGGCAAAAAATTTCGCGCTTTAATAGGATATATGCCTCAGCAGCAGGGATTTTATGAGGATTTTTCACCCAAAGCATTTTTAAAGTATATGGCGGAAATAAAAGGTGTAAAAGGAAAAAATGAAAAGGGCCAGACTGTTAAGGAACAGATTGATGAGCTTTTGGAAATAGTAAATCTTACAAAGGTGGCTTATAAGAAAATAGGCGGTTTTTCAGGGGGAATGAAGCAGAGGGTACTTCTTGCACAGGCACTTCTGGGGGATCCTAAAATCTTAATACTTGACGAGCCTACGGCAGGACTGGATCCTAAAGAGCGTATCGGAATAAGAAATTACATAGCAGAGCTTTCAAAGGATAAAATCATACTTTTTGCGACTCATGTGGTCAGCGATATAGAATGTATCGCAGATAAGGTGCTTCTGTTAAAGAATGGTGAAATAATTGCGACCGGAACACCGGTTGAGCTTATTTCAAAAATGCATGATAAGGTCGGTGAAATCAAATGCACCCTATCAGACGTGGAAAAGCTTCAGGAGCAGTATAAGGTAGGCAATATCAGGCAGAGAGAAGACGGTCTTGCACTTCGAATAGTTGGAGATACACTGCCTGATGAAGCGGTAAAGGTTAATGACAATATAGACCTTGAGGACGTATATTTGTATTACTTTGAGTAAGGGATACAGTTTTACAATAAGTTATGTGATAAGTAAGTAGGAGGGGAATCAGCATGAAAAATCAGCATTTTGTGGAAAAGATACGTGAAAATATATGCAGTGTTATTGTAGGCAAGGAAAAAATTATAGATTATCTTCTGACTGCAGTTATAGCAGACGGTCATATATTGCTTGAAGATGTTCCGGGTACCGGTAAAACAATGATGGCAAAGACATTTGCAAGGTCGGTTGAGGGTTCTTTTGGAAGAATTCAGTTTACGCCTGATTTGCTGCCTTCAGATGTGACAGGTGTTAATTATTACAATCAGAAAATATCGGATTTCGTGTTCAGGAGGGGCCCGGTTTTCGGCAATATTTTACTGGCTGATGAAATTAACCGTGCTACGCCAAGAACCCAGTCAAGTCTTTTGGAGGCCATGGAAGAAAGACAGGTAACGGTTGACGGGACAACATATAAGCTTGAAGCTCCGTTTCTGGTAATAGCAACTCAGAATCCTATTGAGACAGCAGGAACATTCCAGCTTCCTGAAGCCCAGCTTGACAGATTTTTAATGAAAATTAAGATGGGCTATCCTGATATGGATGAAGAATATACGATTATTGAGCGCTTTCTTATGAGTTCTCCATTAAACAATGTAGGGCCGGTCTGCACTACCCAGGATATTATCAATATGCAGCAGGAGGCAAAAAACGTTTATATACATCCTCTTTTAAAGAAATATATTACGTCATTTGTTCATTATACAAGAACAGATGATGATATTGCCATAGGTGTAAGTACAAGGGGAACGCTTACTATGGTAAATGCGGTCAGAGCCTTTGCTTATGTGCATGGAAGAAAGTATGTTGTGCCGGAAGATATACGAAGTCTTGAGGAGCCGGTGTTTGGGCATAGAATAATATTAAAGCCTTCAGTGGCATTAAAGGTTAGCAAAGAAGAAATTCTTAAACGTGCGGATGAAAAACTTAAGATGCCTACAGAGGACTGGAGCGAGATTTTGTAATTAAATTAACAGGCGTGTCAGATTTGCAAAATATGTATCTGAAATATGGGGGTGCGCAATGGGAATTTTAATTGTAGCAGCAGCGATGTTTTTGCTTTTATGGTTTTTAAGGCAGAAATATCGCAATTTGTGGTACAAAAACATAAAAATTGATTTGGAATTTCAAAAGGATAAGGCAAATGTAGGAGAACAGCTCAATTTAACAGAGACAGTCGAAAATAATAAGAAAATTTCTCTGCCTTATATACATGTTAAATTTAAATTACGTCGCGGATTGAAATTTATTGATAATTCAGAGGGGGAATCTGTGTCTGATTATATATACAGAGATGAGATTTTTTCGCTTCTAAAATATCAGAAAGTAAAAACAGAAGTGCCGTTTCTTTGTGCTGGGAGAGGGTATTATTGTATTGACAGATTTGAGCTTGTTTCTTCCGGCATTTTTTTTGATGAGGAAATAGGTGTGGCAGGAAAATGTCATACACAACTTTTGGTTTATCCGAAAATGGCTGATATTTCAAGATTAAGGCTTGCATATTCAGCTATAATGGGAGAAAAGCAGGTTGAAAAAAGATTAATTGAGGACCCGTTTATTTTTAGAGGAATAAGGGATTATCAACCGTTTGATGCGTTAAATACTGTAAATTGGAAAGCGAGCGCAAGGACAGGCACTTTACAGGTAAATGTACATGAAAGTACTACAAGTGAGCGTGTTATGATTTTGCTTGATTTAAAAAGTGATGATGGAACTGTTTATCGTGAACTTGTGGAGGAGAGTATTTCCATTGCTTATACATTGCTTGTTGAATTTGAAAAATCAAATTCTGAAATAGGGCTTTTGACAAACGCGTCAGGAGATTTTTATATGATGCCGGGTAAAACATATGGACATTACCATGAAATGGAAAAATGTCTTGCGCTTATTGATGAGACAAAACCGATGACGGAATTTGCAGGATTGTTTAAACGTTTTCTTGAGGAACGTCCGAAAGATACCACTATAATTTTGATATCACAAAGCAGCAGTTCCCAAATAATTTCGCTGTATCAGTCGATATCTTTTACCGGGGGCGAATATATGTGGATTATGCCTGTTAAAGCTGGCTCAGGTATGCATGCACTGCAGTCAAATATGCGAAATATCATAATCTGGGAGGTGGCATATTATGGCATTGAAATCTAAGAGGATATTATTCTTTGAAATATTAAGAATGCTTATGCTTTTGATGATTTTCGGATCACTTAATTTTGCGTTTATGGGGGTATCCGGAAAGGAACAGGGGCATGCGTATATATACAGAGCTTTGTGGCTTACTACACTTGTGCCGGTATTATATATTTTTACGATTAAAGTCACGGGATATACATATTTATTGAGGGAAATTCCTGCGGAGCTTCGTAAATTCAGCAAGTTAGTATATATTTTTTATATTGTCCCTTATATAGTCTGTTTTTTTATCTGCAAAATTATGAAAACGGGAGCTGGCGTAAGAAATGCGTCGCTTATTTGCATTGCGGCTGTTTCAGTCTATTTTGCGGTTCAGTGCAGGCGGCTTTATCTGCGGGTGCGTCAGGAAGACGATTTAAGTGAATTGGGAAAATACCGCGAGGGAATAGAATATATTAATCCGACATGGCTTAACGGTATTATTATTGTGGTGTCTTATCTTATTTCAAGAATGATTAAAAATCCCGTTTTAGAATTTATAGAAGCGGTAATGCTTATTATATTTGTGATTGTAAATATAGTGTATAGAACATTTTTGCGCCTGTATAAGCTTAATCTTAAGCGAGGGGCGCGAAAGGAATTTCCTAAAAAGCAGATAATGGGTATCAGCATTTATATTATGGGCGGTGTAAGTATTTTATCTGCGATTGTTATGACGATAGCTTTGGGAATTGCAGGCTCCGTACATTTTCCTACAGAATATAAATTTAAGGAGTGGGAGACGGAGAGGCCTACGACATGGGAGGAAGAGCTGTATTCAAAGCATTTTGAAACAAAAGAAGTGGAGACGGAGAAATATAAAGAGCAGGAAGAATATCCGCAGGTTGCTATTGATTTTAATGTTGTGGGAATAGTTATAGCGTGCATTGCATGTGTTGTTTTTTGTGTGATTATTTTCGTGGCATGGCTTGTTTTTCGTAAAATGAACAATGAAAATAATATTGTTACAGATACAGATGACAGTTTTAATTCTTATGGAACATCTGATGATTATTTTGAAGTTTCTTATGATTTAAAAGATCATGAAGCTTTTGACAGAAATGAGCAGTTCAGAAGCTGTTATAAAGAAAAGGTTGTTAAAGCAGTAAAATCAGCGAAAACTTATTCAGACAGAGGCTCAAAGAAAGCGTTCTCAGATAATCAGCTTCCTTCAGAAATCACCGCAAATATTGCTGATGGTAAAAAAGCCGAAAAAATAACACAGATATATGAGAAGGCGAGATATTCAAATCAGGAAATAACTGAGAAAGAGCAGGGGGTATTGTGAATAGAAGCTTTAGAAAATAGGAATATTAATTTTAGAATTGTTTTATAATTTAATTAGCACTCAACATATGCTGCTTTGCAGCCGCAAGAGACGGACTGGATAAAACAATTCAGTATACGATAGATGGAAGCTGTAATGCCGGTATATTTTCACTTGTGAGTGTTCCAAACATTGTTGGATGTGTCGGAGCTGCAATCATAATTATTGCAGCAATAGCTACACCAATTGCAAAGTCACAGCATATGCGTGAGATATGGTTTTATGTGATGTCCGGTGGAGTGATGCTAAAGATTGTAGTTATGGAGAACGCAAGAATTATACAGATGTTTTAGGAGTGTTTTCATGCGAGTACACCACTATAGATAATAGAGACGTTATTATGAACAGATAGTCATTGACGTGATGATTAAATGAGGTCTTCCGTTAATCGGTCAATGGGTATATACTCATATTAACCGAATCAGTCAACGGAGGTAGCTTATGAATGAAAAATTTTATGCATTGCCGGAAGAAAAACAATCTCAAATATTAAATGCTGCATACAAAGTATTTGCAACGAATCAATATAAGAAGGCACCAACCTCAGAAATTGCAGCAGAAGCCGGAATTTCCAAGTCACTGTTGTTTCATTATTTTCATAACAAACTGGAGCTATATCTTTTCCTATGGAAGCATGCAGCGGATTTAACAAAAAAATACATGTGTAAATATAAGGTATATGAAACAGATGATTTTTTTGAAATGATGCGCCGAGGTCTGATGGCTAAGTGTGCAGTGATGAGAAAATACACATTTTTATCTCTGTTTTCCATTAATTCATACTTTGAAACAGAGCCGGATATTCAATCCATCATCCAACCGGATGTACAGGATGCTGCCCAAACGACATTGGAAATGCTTCTGTCAATTTTGAATCTTGATTTCATCCGTAAGGATATAGAATTTGTTCGTATATATAAAGAAATTCAGTATGCTTCAGATGGGATGCTTAAATATTGGTACAGAACAGGAAATTATGATGTAACTGTTTTTGAGCAGGAGTATCTGGAAATGATAAATCATTGGGAAATAGTTTATAGAAAAGGGATGGAAAATGACAGAAAATAGTTATAAGACCTCCTGTGGCTGCATCCATTATTTTGTAAATATAATAGACAATCAGAAAACTACGTTAGTGTTTTTGCCGGGACTTACAGCAGATCACAGGCTTTTTGAGAAGCAGACAGAATATTTTGAGAAAAAACAGAATGTGTTTGTATGGGATGCACCATCACATGCATTATCCAGACCATTTACGAATAATTACAGTCTGTCTGACATGGCAGAATGGCTTGATAAAATCTTAGCAAAAGAAAAAATTTATAATCCTATCATTATCGGTCAGTCTATGGGTGGATACCTGGCTCAAATGTATATGGGATTATATCCGGATAAGATAAAAGGCTTTATCTCCATTGATTCTGCACCGCTTCAAAAGTCTTATATGACTGCAATGGAAATATGGCTTCTTGAAAGAGTAGAGCCATTATACAGAATATATCCATGGAAAGCTCTTCTTAGGGCTGGTTCAAGAGGGTGCTCTGAGACGGACTATGGTCAGAATCTTATGCGAAAGATGATGATGGCCTATGACTCAGAGCATAAAGAATATGCAAGGCTCGCTGGCTTCGGGTACAGAATGCTTGCTGAGGCAATTAAAGCAGATTTGCCATATCATATCAGTTGTCCGGCATTACTTATCTGTGGAGAAAAGGATAAAGCGGGATCTGCAAAAAGTTATAATAAGAAATGGCATCAGAGGGAAGGTTTATCGCTTAAATGGATAAAGAATGCCGGTCATAATTCCAATACTGACCAGCCGGATGAAGTAAACAGACTTATAGAAAAATTTATCAGCGAGATAGATAGGAAAGGAGTGCCCGGATGAAATTAAATATACAGTGGAAAAAAGTATTATATGGAATTGCATTGATAGTTATTGGTACAATATTGGCTACTCTGCATTTTATTGTGTCTGGAAATGATATGGGAGATTTTATTTCTGGTATTATTGCATTTATATCGGTATTGGTAATATTGGTAGGTACTTATATGACGTCAAGTGAAATCAAAAACTGTAAATGAATAGTTTTAGAGAACGAGGATATTATGAGTGGTTGATATAAATTTTAATAAACGGAACTTGTTATATGCAGGCATGCCTGGCATATGTCAATTTTAAGAGAATTTTTAACTCAGATATTCGAAAAATATAAGGAAAATTTAATAGGAAAAACATGAAAAAAGCACTGAAAACCGTTGCATTATTGGTTTTACAGTGCTTTTTCTTTTGCCAGAGAGGAAAAATTGTCAATGACATTATGAATAAGTTGAATACCTATGTTGTGCAGCTATCATTCCAAGAGATACTGCAGAGACTATGAAGAAAAGTCTGTAAATAAGATCTTCTATGATAATGATAGGTGGAAAACTGGAATGAAATCAGCTTTTCGCCTTTGTTTTATATATAACAGTTACAAAATTGCATGTCAAGAGCGGGCGGGAAATCCGCCCGTCTTTTTGACCTTTTTTATTATTCCGGTAAGCGTCCCTCATACATAATGCTTAGTTCACCATAGACCTGTGCCCAGTTCCGGATCGTTGCTGTCCATTTTTTCGTAGCTTCAAAGGTAGCCAGATAAAGGGCTTTTAAAAGGGCTGTATCGCTTGGAAAAACACTTCTTTGACGGTTCAGCTTCCGGTAGGTAGAATTCAAAGATTCAATAGCATTTGTTGTATAAATAACCTTTCTGACAGTTGCTGAAAACTTGAAAATCGGGGAAATGGCATCCCAATTATCCTTCCAGCGTTTCATGGAATTCGGATATTTCGGAGTCCATTTTTCCGTTACCCTATCCAAAGCTGCCAAAGCTTTCTTTTCATCCGCTGCCTGATATATCGTTTTCAAATCTGTAGCAAATGCTTTTCTGTCTTTATCTGGAACATATCTTAAGGTGTTTCTTACCTGATGAACGATACATCTTTGATATTCTGTCTTAGGAAATGCTGCCGCAATCGCTTCTTTAATACCTGTGAGTCCATCTGCACAGATAATCAGGATATCTTTTACACCACGATTTTTTAATTCGTTTAAGACGGAGAGCCAATACTTGGAACTTTCATTTTCTCCAATACTGATGGTAAGCACTTCTTTCTTACCTTCCGCATTAATCCCAAGGATGACATACGCAGCAAGCTTCCGAATCACTCCATTATCACGGACTGAATAGTGAATCGCATCAATATACAGGATTGGATAAACTTCATCTAATGGTCGATTCTGCCAATCTTCAATCTGTGGAAGAATCTTGTCTGTAACATCTGATATAAAACCTTCGGATGTTTCAAAACCATAAATATCTTCGATTGTTTCTGAAATTTGCCGGGTTGTCATACCTTTTGCATACATAGAAATAATCTTCTGATCGATATCTGAAATGTCTTTCTGACGCTTCTTTACTACTTGAGGTTCAAAAGTTGATTTTCTGTCTTGTGGAACTTCAATCTCCATAGAACCATAACGACTATTCACTCTTTTTCGCTTATAACCATTGCGATAATCATCGCTATCAGAACGTTCTGATTTTTCATATCCCAAGTGGTCATCCATTTCCGCTTCCATCATCTCTTTGATGGTTCCACCAAGAAGATCTTTCAGAGCATCCTGGATATCTTCTGCTGATTGGATATCGTATTCTTCCAAGAGTTGATGAATGATGTTACGTTTTCCTTCTGTCATTTGTACTCTGTGTACAGGTTTCTTTTCTCTTGCCATAATAAAAGGCCTCCTTATGATAAAATATTTTACCATAGAAGACCTTCTAAAACATTATTTACAGAAAAAGTTTCACATTCTCTTTGAATCTGCTTTTATGTATGTGTTTTCTTCCGTGGGGGATGCCGCTTCGTTCAACAAGCGTTTATCCCATAGGAGAGAGTAATGCATTTTCAGATGTTTTTTATACTAAACCGTTATTATATGTGATGATTTATCTGTTGTTAACCTTTATATTATTTGGTTTGATAAATTGTTTGTGCCTGATATTTTCTCTTATTGAAGACAATCAGTTTGCGCTTATGATTACACCTTTTGTAATATATTTTGCACAGCATGTGTTGATAAGCTTCGGACTTGGCAGAGGAGAAATTTCATTTGTAAACAATGCAAACTTATATAATGTATATTCACAAACATTGTATATATATTTGTTAGAGCTTTTAGGTCTGTTTATTATAGATATCTGTGTGTTTATAAAAATAAAGAAAGATGTTCTGTGATTTTAAGAAAGGGAAGCTATGGTAAAATGCAGAAGGTATATTGCAATATATATATTTTGGGTTGCGGTGAGTGTAATTATTGCAGGATTACTTAGAAGTTCGGGAATAGAAGATGGGCTGTACAGTATAGAAAGTTCTTGTGTTGACGGAATGTTTGTATGGTCAGCTGATAAGCTTCTTATTATAGGGCTTATTCCTATGGTTATTATTGCGTTTAATTTAATTTTAAAAAAATATGAAAATAACAGTTATATAATTTTTAGATATGACAGCAGAATAAAGATATGGATCAGACAGGAGATAAGGCTTCTCTTAGCATGTATGGCCGCTATGTTTATGTTAATGTTTTTTTGCGGTGTATTTGCATTGTTAATAAGCGGTGGAAAATTGCTTATACCTGTGGAAGAGGTATTAGAATCTTTAGATAGTACATATCTTGGATATACATTTAAAGGTTATAATATTGATACAAATATAAATATTAATTATATATATATGGCATTACAGTGCTTTATAATTAACTCTTTGGAAATATTTCTGATTGTATTAATATCGAATGCTTTGGAATGGATTTCAAATTCAGTTATGTTTACGACACTTTTATCTTTTGGATTTTGTATAATTGTTGGAGTGAATCCGCAGGCTGGATATGCATATAAATTTAAATTTTTAAACATAAAGGTATTTCCGGGAGAATTTTATAATGAACTGCTTAATCAGAAGTTGTATTTTCAGAGATTGTTGATACTGTTGATAATAATATTTATCATAAATTTACTTATTGTGCCGATTGTAAGAAAAAGAGATTTCATAAGCAGGGGTGATTTGAATTGAAAAAGAAAAAAATTGTGATAATAGCATGCACGACAGTTTTGTGTGTGATTTTGGCAAGAATTATATATGTAAACGTTACATATCCGTTTGCCGGAATCAGATACAAAAATCAGGGGGAAAGCATAAGTTATTTAGATAATAGTTACATAGTTGACAGCGCAGAGTTATTTAATAAAAATCAATGGCTCAATTATATTGATGATATTGGAATTAATGAGGAGTCTAAAGAACATAATATCATGCATCCCGGTATGGATAGCGGTCAGGACATAAATGATTATGATTATTATGTGGGGTATAATCCTGATGAAGATTATAAAGTGCTTGTGATAGGACTTCAATTTGATTCAGATATTGACGAAGATATTATTAAAAATAATTTTAGTGTTGTTGGTGAAATTAATGCATCAAAAGAATTTTTTGATGATTATTATTCAGAAGAATTGCAGTCAATTAATGAGCAGGAAAAAAATGCTGATAATGCAGTCAGAAAATATCGTGTGTATATAATAAAAGATGATGTTGACAAACTGTTTTTACAAACATTAGAGTTCGGAAATAATGTTATGGTCAGATTAAATCCTGAAATAGTACAGTAGGAATGGGAGAGTAGTATGAAAATAGAAGTCAATGGATATTCAAAGAAAATAAAAGGAAATATGATTTTGGATGATATAACGCTTGAATTAGAGAGCGGGAAAATATATGGTCTCAGGGGTACAAACGGAAGCGGAAAGACTATGCTTATGAGGGCCATAGCAGGACTTATTCTTCCAAATAGAGGAAATGTGTCTATTGATGGAATTGTTTTGGGAAAAGAAAAATCGTTTCCTGACAATATGGGGTTATTGTTGGAATATCCGTCCTTTGTCAACAGTTATACAGGATTTAGAAATCTTAAAATGATTGCTTCAATAAATAAAAAAATAAATGATGAAAAGATTCGCGAGACTATCAAAAGAGTAGGATTGGATCCTGATGATAAGAGAAGTTTCCGCAAATATTCTCTGGGAATGAAGCAAAAGCTTGGAATTGCATGTGCTATTATGGAAGATCCCGAACTGCTGATTTTGGATGAACCATTCAATGCACTTGATGCAAAAGGCTGTGATATGGTAAGGGCAATTTTAAATGAGTTCAGAGATGATAATAAACTGGTTATCCTTGCCTGTCATGATAAGTCTGAGCTTGAAACGATTGCAGATGAGATATTTGAAATATATGAAGGCAAAGTAACAGAACATATTGTTATGAAAGGGTGAGCCTATGAAACGTTCATATTTAGTTAATCTTATTGTAATATGTGCGGTATTTGCCTCTTCATTGGTGTTTGGTACAATAAGCGTATATAGAATAAATCAGTTTAAAGCAACGAGCCAGGCATGCGCGCTGGATTTGATGATTTTTGGTGCAGGAGGGCGCGTTATAGCTGCAATAATAGGGCCGCTTATTATTGCAGTTTATTTTATATTAGTTATGAATTACAGATTTAAATATCAGTTTATTGTCAAAAGTAATGACCGGACAAAATTTCTTCTCAGAATAATAAGAGATACTTTTGTGGGGTGCCTGATTTATGTTGCTGCAACAATGATGATACTGTTTGCTATGGGAATGATTAGTTTTGGGAATATATGCAATTATTCGGAAAGCAGCAGTCTTTTCAGGGACGAATTAAATATAACAGGCACGCCATATTCACATAATTATAGCATTATGGTTATTGTATTTAAGGCATTTATTATTGATGTGCTTGAGGTGTATGTAAGAGTTCTTTTGGCAGTTTTTATATATTTTTTGTCTGATAAGGGAGCTTTTTGTATTATTGCAATGCTTGGAGCTTCGTTTGTAATACCGTTTCGCATGAGTAAATATATGCAAATGTGGAATTATCAGGCAGAGGCAGGTGCATTTTATACGGAAATTTTAAATAATTATTTATATCTTGAGGGCATTTTAAAGGTACTTGCTGTTGTTATAGTATTGCTTATTGTGTTGTTTATGTTTGTCCGCCGAAAGAATTTTTATGAAACATAGAATTGCAGAAACGCAAATAACAAAGCAATCCGCGTAATTATCGAATTGATTGATTTGACACTAAAATATAAATAGATGCTGAGAGGTTTTTATGAAGCTTATACTATTTGATTTTAAGAATACGGTACGAACTAATGCTGCTGTTATAGGAGCAGCGATTATTTTATTGTTGATTGGATGTTTTTATTTTCGCAGCAGTTCGTTAAATTTTGTGAATGCGTATAATCAGAACAGGCAAAATTCAGGTGCTGTTAATTTAAACGAGGATAGCAGCAGTTTAATACCGTCCGAAATAAGTTCATCGGATTATATGTTGTTTATGTTCAGAGGGATGTATCCGATAGATGAAAAGATACAGAATGAAGGCGGAAAAATAGATATTCCTGTTATGTATCTTGCACTGATGGTGATTTTTACTGTTATGACTACAAAATATATTTTTTCTGATATCAGCAAGTTTTCTTTTTATAAGTCCGGGTCAGGAATGAAATGGATTTTTTCAAAGCTTGCCAGTATTTTTGTATTGATTGGATTCGTATATTTAACAGGTATTGTTATCGCAATTATATTTGGTGGAGATTTATACGGATACAATGAGCAGTTAAATATCAAAGCAATGAAAGTGGAGTTTTGTCATGCGTTTGGTTATGATATATTTAAGCTCATTGCCATGGCATTTTTAAATACATTTGTTATTTCTGTTGTTCAGGTAGCAGTGTCACTTTATTTTAATTATTATTTTGGAATCTTGTCTTCAGTAGGAATATATATATTATCATTGTTTTCTCAAAATCCATTTTTTCTTGGAAACGGAAGTATGCTTCAAAGAAGTCAGTTTTTTTTGACAGGCGGATTTCAGATTACGGAAATTTTGTTTGTTGATATGCTTGTTTTGTTAGCAGGGACAGGTTTAATTATGTGGAAAATGAAACGATATGATATGTTGTGATTTGGAAATTTTACCACTCATAGTACATAAATAAAGCCATTAAAATTGATTATTTTGTATATAGTATAATAAATACGAAAATATCAAAGGTAAAAGTTAATGCAGAAACAGGAAGATTTGCTTACAATAAGTCTCGAGGTCAGTGAGGAGGAGCGGAAAAAATCACCTGATTTGCAGGCGGGCTTTAGTGATGACGGTGAACTGGTTGAGCTTATTGTAAGATATGTAGGGGATATATCAGTCATTTCCAGCAGATATCCGGAGGTTGAAGTAACAGAACTTCTTAGCGGATATGCAATAATAATTACGCCAAAACAATATGTAAATGCAATATCTTCATATGAAAATATAGAATATGTTGAGAAGCCTAAATTATTATATTTTGATTTGGCGGTATCAAAATCTGCATCTTGTATAAATCAGCTTCAGCAGGGACTGAATAATCCATATAAACTTACTGGATCAGGAACTATAGTCTGTATAATAGATTCAGGAATAGACTTAAGAAATAAAGAATTTACGGATGAGGCCGGAAATACAAGAATAATTGATATATGGGACCAGACACAGGATAAATTTTTATCTGGTGATGAGGTTAGGGAGTATATAAACCAGCTTCAAAGTCTTCCGGTTAATGCAGTCCAGCAGACTGCTGCAGATACTATAGGACATGGAACGAGTGTTGCAAGGATTGCCTGCGGTAATAATGGTGTTGCAAGCTCGGCAGATATAATAATAGTAAAAATGGGATTCTCAAGGAGCAGTTCGTTTCCGAGGACTACACAGCTTATGCAGGCAATAGATTATTGTATAAGAAAAGGTATTGAATATAATAAACCTATAGCTATAAATATAAGCTATGGAAGCAATTACGGTGACCACACAGGTACCTCCCTTCTGGAAAACTATATTGATGATGTATCTAATGTGTGGAAAAGTTCAATCTGTATAGGAAGCGGAAATGAGGGAAATGCTGCTACACATACATATGGTGTTCTTAGTGATGATACGGAGACAGAAATAGAGCTGGCAGTAAGTGCATATGAAACATCAGTCAATATACAGATATGGAAAGATTATGCGGATGAATTTGATGTGGAGATTATAACTCCATCAGGCAGGAATCTTGGTAAAATAGGAGGATATAACAGGTTAAACAGAAGCGTTGCAGAAAATACGACAGTGCTTACATATTATGGGGAACCATCTCCATACAGCATGAGTCAGGAGATTTATATAGATATGATTCCTGTTGATAATTATATTCAGAGCGGCATATGGAGAATAAAACTCATACCTGTTGATATAAAGACAGGTCGCTTTGATATGTGGCTTCCGGCAGTAGGAGCGTTAAATGAGGGAACAGGTTTTACAAATCCTAAGGAAATTTTAACTATAACGATACCGGCGACCTCATCAAATTCTATTACAGTTGGGGCTTACAATGCCATGACAGATACATTTGCACCGTTTTCAGGAAGTGGTTATGTAATGGAGACAGGAGCAGCTATAATTGTAAAACCAGATTTGGTTGCACCGGGAGTCGGAATAAAGCTTGATGAAAATACGAGTGTAACCGGTACATCATTTGCTGTTCCGTTTGTAACAGGTGGTGCGGCTCTGCTTATGGAATGGGGAATTGTTAGAAATAACGACGCTTATCTGTATGCAGAAAAATTAAAGGCGTATCTTATAAAAGGTGCAAGAAAATTACCAGGAGAGCCGGTACCGTCAGACAGAACAGGATGGGGAGCATTGTGTGTAAAGAATAGCATACCTTTGTAGATGTTTAAAATAAAAAGGCTATAAAAGATTTTATTATGGGAATCTTTTATAGCCTTTTTATTGTTCAATTCAAATTATGTAATTTTATATCTTAAACTGTGCTACAAGTTCAGTGAGTGAAGCCGCCTGAGCTGAGAGTTCTTCACTTGTTGCAGAAGATTCTTGTGCAGTCGCTGAGTTTGACTGAACAACCTCTGCAATTGTGTTAACACCTGATTCAGCTTCTTCCATAGCTTTAGCCTGTTCTAATGCCAGTTCACTGAGTTTTTGAGAAGATTCAGCAATAAGATGAATACCTTCGACAACGGTCTTAAGAGAGCCTGCTGCCTGCTCGGCTGCGAGATTACCCTCTTCGACCTCAGCAAGCGAACCTTCTATAAGACGTCTTGTATCTATTGCAGATTGAGAGCTTTGTTCAGCTAACTGACGTATCTGGTCTGCAACAACAGCAAAACCTTTACCTGCTTCACCGGCTCTTGCAGCTTCTATTGCAGCGTTAAGAGATAAAAGATTTGTCTGGCTTGCAATCTCTTCAATATCAGATATGATATTCTGAATTTGCTTAGATGTTTCATCAATGCGGTGCATCGATTCAACTAGTGTAGTCATTTCGTTGCGGCTGTTATTTGCAACATCAGCGTAATGTATAGCCTGTTCATTGGCTTCGGAAAGACTGTTTGCAGTCTGCTCAACACCTTCTGTTAAATTTGCGATGGTAGCGGTAAGCTGTTCAACAGAAGCAGCCTGGTCCGAAGCACCCTCAGCAAGAGCCTGACCTGTATCGGCAAGATTTTCGGCACCTTCAGAAACCTGTCTGGCAGCGTCATTGACCTGATTTAATGTGAATATCATTTTTTCTTTCATTTGTCTCATTGCAGCTAAAAGTTCAGAAAACTGACCAACATATTTATCTTCAATTTCAGTTTTTATAAGATAATTTCCATCTGCCATCTGTCCAAGTAAGTTCTGTGCATCATTAATAATAGTATTAAGATTTTGTGCCATGGCAGAGGCTTCTATAATCATATCAGAAATTTCATCATCTGATTTGACATCAGGAAACGGACTTGTTAAGTCTCCCTGTGCAAATGTTTGTAGTCTGTCGCTTAGTGCAACGAGAGGCTTTTCTATACCGGCTGCTATTTTACTGCCAAGTTTTGTTGAGATTAATATAGAAATACCTATAATTACAATCATAACGGCTGTTATAAGGATTTCAAAGAAACTAAGGCGGCTGCTTGTTTTATCACCAAGTGTTGTATTGATATCCATAAGTTTTGCCATTGCATCATATATTATGTTGTACTGCGGTGTGAGTTCGTTAATTGCACGAAGCTGTGCCTGATATTCAGCCTGACTGTCAATTACTGCTCCCTGCTTAATAATTTCAGAGTCAAGTTCCCAGTAACCGTCAAGAGCCTTGACAATTTCCTCATAAGCATCACGAGCTTCTTTTGTTACTATTGATTTTTCAAGTTCCGCAAAATAAGTCTGGAATTTTTCTTTCTGCTCATTATGTAATGTTACCTGTGCGTTTATGTCACTGGCATCATCATAACCAATGGCAGCACGAAGGGAGCTTCTTGTTTCTGCAAGCATAATCATGGTTTTTCCTATATCTCCTTGAGAAAAACCATAATTATTCATAGCTTTGTTGTAAGAATTTGAAATTACAAGCATTGCTATTATGGCTATTACGGCAGATAAGCTGGCAATAATCGAAACTGATATAAAACCTTTCGTTAATTTTTTCCTGAATCTTTGTTCTTTTTTCATTTGAAGTTTCTCCTTTCATGCTACGATATATTATGTAATTAAAGAAGTGTAAAAAATGATTGTATAATATGAAAATATTTTACTACTTTTAAAAAAATATTTCAACATTGTGACAAAATGAATATAAAGTATAAAATAAACAAAAATTCGGCTATTTTTCTGCGTTCATATATTTTCTGAAGTGAAGCGGCATGTTACTTCGCTGAAGGTTAGTATTAATTCTTTCCTCGATGGCAATAGTATCAAAAAAGCGTTTCCACAGAGCCTGAAAATCACTCTCTTTTGCGGAGAGGTCACAGAATTCGTCGAGTTGTTTTTCTGTTATACCATCGGCGAGAATGGCAGCTTTATATTTTTTATGGATTATTGCCGAGTTTCTTAAAGTATCAAAAATTATCCAATCTTCACAGCTGAATCTGTCACTGAAATGGTCAGTAAGAAGATGGCTGATATTATATTTGGGACTGATTTTTGCTCTTAATACGCCGTTTGATAGCTCTTCAAAACGTATAAATTCACGGTAATAGCAGGCTTCTCTTGAAACCTTTCGCGAAAGCTCAAAAACCTTTGATACATGAAAATCCTGTATGAAGTCAATTATACAGGGGCCTTTTTTAAAAGCTTTTATAAGAAATCTGTATATGTATGAGCCTTTTTCAGGGTCATTTGAGAGACATGCGTAATAAACAAAAGTATAAACGTCATAAGAAAGCTTTGTTATGATTGAGCGCGATACTTTTGAGGCAATATCGTAATCTGTGGATATATCTTTGTATTCTTCAAAAAATGACAGGGTAGATGAACAGCGAACCCTGACGTCTGTTTTTGATGTTCCGAAACTCCATGCGAGGTAAATTGCGGTAAATATTCCTTCAACCGTATCATCGCACAAATAGATGATTTTTTTATCGCCTGCAGTTATGTTTTTGGGATTTAGTGATAAAGTATTGTCCATTTAAAATATCCTTTCATCAGTTGCTTACTTTAAAATTAATATCGTCGAATAAAGAAAGCTGCTTATAGCTGTTCTGACGGCCTATATCAAAAATTTTTTTGTGTTCGTCGTCTATAAGAGAGTTAGTTATAAAATCTTCGTCTATTTTTACAGGGTACATCATTTTGCCCTGACATGTTATAAAATATGATGCTCTCTTAAGAACTACTCCAATCTTTTTTAAATCAGGAAAGTCCAGTACACCTATTTTTCTTGCTTTGACGATACGCATGGCACTTTTTACGCCTATTCCGGGGACTCTTAGCAGTGACTGATAGTCGGCTTTGTTAATTTCAACCGGAAAACATTCAAGATTGCGTATGGCCCAGTCACATTTTGGGTCAAGGGCTACGTTGAAATTCGGTTTTTCTTTGCTGAGAAGTTCTTCTGATTTAAAACCATAGTAACGCATAAGCCAGTCAGCCTGATAAAGGCGGTGTTCCCTAAGTAAAGGAACGTCGGATTTGTCATTTTGAACAGGCAGGCTGCTGTCTTTGTTTACATTGATAAATGCTGAATAGAATACTCTTTTTAAATCATATTTCTGATAAAGTGCTTCTGCGACGGTGATTATGTGGTAATCAGTTTCATCGGTGGCGCCGATTATCATTTGGGTACTTTGCCCTCCCGGAACAAATAATTTATGGTTTGATTTAGATGGCGGCATGAAACTGTTTAAATTATATGGTGCGTATGAAGAGTGCAGGAGCATTGTTTTGTCAGAAGCTATATAATTATTTGCAGCAGAGGTATTTAATGTTAACTGTTGATTGTTGTCATAAATGCCTTTTTGAATTTGCCGCATAGGGGTAAGTATATTATGTCTGTTTTTGTGGGGCGCAAGTTTTTTTAAACCGTCGGCCGTCGGCAATTCGAGATTTATGCTCATTCTGTCAGCGTACCAGCCTGCTGCTTCGATAAGATGCTCAGGTGCCCCGGGAATTCCCTTAAGGTGTATATAACCTCCGAATTTGTATTTTGTGCGCAGAAGAATGACTGTTTCTAACAAAAGCTTCATGGTATATTCAGGTGACTGAATAATTCCTGAGCTTAAGAAAAGACCTTCTATATAATTTCTTCTGTAAAATTGTATAGTTAGTGTGCAGATTTCTTCAGGTGTAAAGGTCGTTCTTACGATATCGTTTGATGAACGGTTTATGCAGTATGTGCAATTAAATATGCATTCATTTGTCATAAGAATTTTTAAAAGGCTTATGCAGCGTCCGTCGGCGGAAAAGCTGTGGCAGATTCCGCATGATGCGGAGTTTCCTATGCCCTGACCGTTATTTCTTTTATCTACACCGCTTGAGGTACAGGCAGCATCATATTTGGCGGCATCTGAAAGAATTGTCAGTTTTTCCATAATATCTAAGTTGTTTTGTATGACCATGGCATCCTCCGTCCTGCAATTATTTATTATTTATGATTACATGGATTGTTTCGTGATTCACATTCCTGCAATCTTATAAAGATTTGGTAAGAGTAATAACAAACAAATGTTTTGTATATAATAGCACACGAACGTGCGTTCGTCAATGCGAAAGTGCTGGAAATATAAGGGTAGATTTGATATAATTTAAAACATATGTATAAAAACGGAGGGAATTATGAACAGCAGAGTTATTAAAGCAGCTATACTCGGAGCAGGTACAGTAGGAAGCGGAGTATATAAAATATGGAAAGACATGGAGAATGATTTTGAGAGCAAGACGGGAGCGTGTCTGGAAATTAAAAAAGTTCTTGTAAGAGATATAAATAAGAAAAGAGATGGTATAGATTCATCTGTACTTACAGATAATTGGAGAGATATTATTGATGATAAAGAAATTGAGATAGTCATTGAACTTATGGGAGGAACAAAAGCTGCGAAGGATTATGTTCTGGAAGCACTTGAGGCAGGAAAGCAGGTTGTTACTGCGAATAAAGATATGCTTGCAGAGTATGGTGCACAGGTCATGGATACTGCAGGTAAAGCAGGCTGCGATTTGCAGTTTGAGGCAGCAGTGGCAGGTGCGATACCTATAATAAGACCGTTGAAGCAAAGTATGGCAGGTAATAATATCACTGAAGTTATGGGGATTGTAAATGGAACAACAAATTACATTCTTACAAAAATGACCGAGAGCGGAATGGATTATGAAGAGGCACTTGAACAGGCGACAGAGCTTGGATATGCGGAGGCTGATCCTACGGCAGATGTGGAAGGGTATGATGCAGGGCGAAAAATAGCTATCATGGCTTCTTTGGCATTTAATTCAAGAGTTACATTTTCGCAGGTTTATACAGAGGGAATTACAAAGATTTCAGCAGATGATATAAGATATGCAAAGGAATTCGGATATGTTATCAAGCTTCTTGGTGTTGCAAAAAATACGCCTGACGGGATAGAAGTTAAGGTACATCCTATGCTTATAGAAGAAACGCATCCTCTTGCCGGTGTAAAAGATGCTTTTAATGCAGTGTTTGTACATGCCGACGCTATGGATGATGCTATGTTTATGGGCAGAGGCGCAGGACAGATGCCTACAGCCAGCGCGGTTATGGGTGATGTGATTGATGTTATGAGAAATATTGTGCATAGCTGCTGCGGAAGAGTCGGATGCAGCTGTTATAAAAATCTGCATGTGAAGAATATAGAAGATACAAAGAGCAAGTTCTTTATGAGAATTCAGGCTGCCGACCGGGCAGGTGTACTTGCTAATATTTCGAGCGTACTCGGAAATAATGATGTATGTATTGCACAGGTTGTACAGAAAAAGCGAAAGAACGGCGTTGCAGAGCTTGTTATCATAACCGATGAAGTTGAAGAAAGACATTTTAACGATGCACTTTCGATTTTTAAGGGAATGTCAGTAGTAAAAGAGATTTCAGGTGTTATAAGGGTTTATTAGTGATTTTATTTTGTATTAATGAGGATAGATATGGCTTCAAAATTTTATGCGGTAAGAAAAGGAAAAAAAGCAGGAATATATTTAAGCTGGGATGAATGCAAATCAATGGTCCATGGATTTGCGGGAGCTGAATACAAAAGCTTTTCGACAAGACAGGAGGCAGAAGAATACATAAACGGTGATAAGTTTTCTGATTTAAACAGTAAATCAGAGGCTTATGCTTATGTTGACGGTTCCTTCAATACTGCGACAGGTGTTTACGGATATGGCGGATTTATCGTTTTTGGTGATAACAAGGAAATACTTATGGGGAGCGGAAATGATGAGAATATGGCTTCAATGAGAAATGTTGCAGGCGAAGTGCTTGGGAGCATGGCTGCGATAAAAAGGGCTATAGAACTTGGTATCGGTTCGTTAGATATATATTACGATTACAGCGGAATAAAAATGTGGGCAACAGGCGAATGGAAGCGTAATAAAGAGGGAACAAAGGCATATTACGAATATATTAAGTCAGTTATGGATAAAATATCTTTAAGGTTTGTTAAAGTTAAAGGCCATTCAGGAGTGGAGGGCAATGAAGAAGCAGACCGTCTGGCTAAAAAAGCAGTCGGAATATTATAAAAAATTTTAAAGACCATAAATATTTTTATGGCGGGAGAGGTTATTGTGAAAAAATTATCTGCAAAGACAGGTCACAAAAAAAGAAAAATATGGATTACTGTTATAATTATTGAGGTATTTGTGCTTATAGGAGAGTCATCTTATCTTGTCTGGGATATGCTTTCAGACAAAAATGCCAAGGATGGCCAGGAGCAGGTTGTAAATGCAGGACAGCCGGATGAAAATAAAGAAAACAGCGGTAATAAATTGCAAAATGTAAGCACATTCGGGACACAAAAATATGATAAATATATTTTTGTAGGCGATTCAAGATATGTCGGAATGTCAAAAAGTGTACAGAGAGCAGAAAATGATGTATTTATATGTAAGAATAATATGGGATTTACATTTTTGAAAGAGCAGCTGAGCAATATTAAGAGTATGTGCACTAAGGATTCTGTAGTTATTATAGGACTTGGAGTAAATGATTTTAAGTACAGCGTGCAAAATTATATAGATACAATAAATTCATTAGCGTCTGAAATTGAGGCCAAAGTATGCTTTATGCTTGTAAATCCTGTAGATGAAAAAAGAGAGGCAGAATACGGTTACAGAGTTGAAAATGACGGTATCAATAATTTTAACGATATAATGAAGAAAAGTCTTAATGATAAAGTTACAATTATTGATACCAACAGTTATCTTTTAAAAGACGGATTTAATGCGACAGATGGGCTTCATTATGATGATGAAACTTACAAAAAAATTTATGAATATATAAAAGAAAATATATGATAAATGTTGTGTTATTTCAGTGTATCAAGATATTTTTTTGTTTCTGATACAATAACACTGTTCAGTGCAATTATGGCTATAAGGTTAGGGATAGCCATAAGTCCGTTAAATATGTCGGCAATTGTCCAGACGGCAGAAACAGTCATAAACGGTCCGATAAATATGCATAATATGTAAATCCATCTGTAGCTTTCCATTACTTTTTTGTTTCCGTCGGTGAGGTATTCCAGACATTTTTCACTGTAGTAATTCCAACCAAGTATGGTAGTAAAAGCAAAGAATATAAGGCATACCATAAGAATAAACGATGACACTTCAGCAGGAAACGGAAGTCCCGATTGAAAAGCTTTTGTTGTAACAGCAACGCCGTTAAGTCCTAAATCCCAGACCCCTGTTATTATAATAGAAAGACCTGTCATTGTGCAGATTATAATTGTGTCTATATATGTTCCCATCATAGAAACGAGTCCCTGCTGTGCAGGGGAATCCGTTCTTGCGGCGGCAGCGGCTATAGGGGCACTTCCAAGTCCTGCTTCATTGGAAAATATACCTCTTGCAACGCCGAATTTCATTGACATCATCATTGCACCGAAAGCGCCTCCAGCCATAGCGTCTAAGCCGAAAGCACTTTCAAAAATCAGTGCAAAGGCATGAGGAATTTCTTTGTAATTTATTATAAGTATAAGAAGCACTGATAAAACATATGTAATTGCCATAAAAGGTACAATAACCTGGGCTACGGATGAAATTCTTTTAAGTCCTCCTATCAAGACAAGAGCTACACAGATTGTAAGGATAATTCCTGTTATTATTACTGTCCATGAATATGTGTTTCCGAATATGGTTACGCTCCAGTTATTATGGGGGTCAAAAAAGTGATTTACGGCGCTTGTTATACCATTTATCTGTGTAAATGTTCCTATTCCGAGAAGTCCTACACCAACTCCGAAAAATGCGAATATTTTTGCCAGCCATCGGAAATTTTTCCCCATTCCCTTTTCTATATAATAGAAAGGTCCTCCGGTGATATGACCGTCTTTATTGAGCACACGATATTTTACAGCGAGAAGACATTCAGAATATTTTGTTGCAGTTCCTGCTAAAGCAGCTATCCACATCCAGAACAGTGCGCCGGGACCTCCGGCTACTATGGCGGTTGCAACACCTACTATATTTCCTGTTCCTATAGTTGCTGAGAGTGCTGTACATAAAGCAGCAAATCCGGAAACATCACCTTCACCGTTCTTGTCATTTACAAAAATGTTTTTGACAGCAAGCTTAAGCTTTGTGATTTGAATACATTTAAGACGTATTGTAAGAAAAATACCTGAGGATAGTATAAGCACTATAAGAGGGATTCCCCAGACAAAGTTATCAATAGTTACAAGAATGTTGTTGATTGTGTTAAACATATATACCTCATATAAATTTTTTGATGTAGTTAAATAAAATACTATAAAAACGGTAAATAAGCAATATCTTAGATAAAGTACTTGAAAAAAATTAGAAATACTATAAAATGTTTTTGAGAAATATTAGGAGGAACAGATTTGGAATTACAGATACTTCACTGGTTTGAATCACTTCATAATTCTGTATTAAACCCTGTTATGTATTTTTTTACATGTTTAGGAGAGAAGGGAATACTATGGATTATGCTTGCTCTTCTATGCATTACGGTTTTTTATAAAAAATATGGCAAAGCAGGATTTACTATGGCCTTATCGCTTGTTTTTTCGCTTATATTATGTAATTTGATAATGAAAAATGCTTTTGCAAGGGTAAGACCTTTTGTGGTTGATGATTCGTTTGAAAATCTTTACAATGTTTTTGCTACAATAACAGACTGGTCATTTCCGTCAGGGCATTCATCAGCCTCATTTGCTGCAGCCACGGCTATGTTTATGTGGCGTAAAAGAGAGGGCGCGGTGGCTTTGATTGCTGCGGCATTAATATCAATTTCAAGATTATATCTGACTGTACATTATCCGACAGATGTTTTAGCAGGTGTTGTCATAGGATGTATATGTGGCATAGCGGCATATTATACGGTTAAATTTATTATTACTCACAGGAGATTGAAAGATGCACGAAATAATACATGAAATAATACACTTGATATGGCACACATTTGTTGACGGAATAGGATTGCTTCCGTTTTTATTTTTGACATATCTTGCGATGGAATATCTTGAACACAAAACTACTTCAAAGACTAAACAGATTATAAAAAATTCCGGAAAAGCAGGGCCTTTGTTCGGTGCATTGTTAGGTGCTTTCCCACAGTGCGGTTTTTCTGCGGCAGCATCAAACCTTTATGCAGGACGTGTTATAACTATAGGTACGCTTATTGCAATTTATCTGTCAACATCTGATGAGATGCTTCCTGTATTTTTATCTGAGAAAGTTCCGTTTATTACTATAATATCAATGATTTTAGCCAAAGTTATAATAGGTATGGCAGCAGGTTTTATAATTGATTTTGTTATGAGAAAAATACGAAAAGACGAGGATATGACTCAAAAAATAGGACATATGTGTGAGCATAGCCATTGCCATTGCGAAAAAAGTATTGTAAAATCGGCAATAAAACACACAGCTGTTATATTTGCATACATATTGCTTATTTCTTTTGCTTTGAATGTCGTAATTCATACGATAGGCGAGGATGCTTTAAAGAACATTATGCTCAATAAACCTGTTATAGGGCCGCTTATAGCAACTGCGGTAGGACTGATTCCAAATTGTGCGGCATCGGTTGTGATAACACAGCTTTATGTGGGCGGTGTCATATCAGTCGGAGCCACTATGGCAGGACTTCTGGCAGGCTCAGGAGTCGGGATACTTGTGCTTTTTAAAGAGAACAGAAATCTTAAGGAAAATATTGCTGTTTTGGGTTTGTTGTATGCAATAGGTGTAGGGGCAGGAATAATTATAGATTTAGTGTTTGCATTAATTTAGTTTCTATTGAAATCTTTGCTGATAGGTGTTACAATATCTTTTATAAAGCGGGTTTATAAAAGTTTACAAAATTTATCTGAGGAGGTGCGCATGGAGATTAAGAGTGTATTGGATAGTGATTTCAGTGATTATGGGCGTGTAATTAAAGGATATGATCTTACACAGCTTTTTGAAAAGATGGAAGATACACCATTGCCTGAAGATGTAGTTTATGTACCATCTTGCAGTGAGCTTGAGACATTGGCTGTCCATAATGAATTTAAGGAAAGACTGTATGGTGGTCTGCCTGTTCAGACAGGTTACTGTAACGGACATAACGATAAGCTTAATGCACTTGAATATCACAGAAGTTCAGAGATTAATGCAGCAGTAACAGACCTTATTCTGCTGCTCGGTAAGCAGCAGGATATAGCGGACGATTTTACATATGATACATCAAATGCAGAAGCTTTTTTTGTGCCTGAAGGGGTTATGGTCGAATTGTATGCAACAACGCTGCATTATGCACCTTGCGGTGTAAATGGTGCCGGATTTAAGTGCATTGTAGTATTGCCAAAGGGAACGAATTACGAGATTGCCGGACTTACGGCAAAGGCAGGGACAATAGAAGATATCACAAATATGAAAAAAAGCGGTGATGATTCATGTGAGGCTTGTGAGGATATGCTGCTTGCAGCAGCAAACAAGTGGCTTATAGCACATGAGGATGCACATATAGCAGGAGCGTATAACGGGTTAAAGGGTGTAAATATATCGCTGCGGAATGGAGATTAATTATGAATAATATACCACAAATTAAATTAGGAATTGTTGCAGTCAGCAGAGACTGTTTTCCAGAATCACTTTCAGTTACAAGAAGAGAGAAGCTTGTAAAGGCATATTGTGAAAAATACGATGAGAATGATATTTACGAGTGTCCGATTTGTATTGTCGAGAGTGAGATACATATGATGCAGGCACTTGAAGATTTAAAAAAGGCAGGATGTAATGCACTTTGTGTATATCTTGGTAATTTCGGCCCTGAAATTGCAGAGACAATGCTTGCCAAATATTTTGACGGTCCTAAGATGTTTATAGCTGCGGCTGAGGAGACATCAGAAAATGGCGGACTTATACAGGGCAGGGGTGATGCATACTGCGGTATGCTCAATGCAAGTTACAATTTAGCACTGCGCAACGTTAAGGCATATATACCGGATTATCCTGTAGGAACAGCACGGGAGTGTGCAGATATGATACATGAGTTTATTCCTATAGCAAGAGCTTTGTATGCAGTACAAAATTTGAAGATTATAAGCTTTGGCCCTCGTCCTACAAATTTTCTTGCATGTAATGCACCTATAAAGCAGCTCTATAATTTAGGGGTTGAGATTGAGGAGAACTCGGAGCTTGATTTGTTTGAAAGCTATAATAACCATGCAGGTGATGAGCGAATACCTGATGTTGTTAAAAGTATGGAAGCAGAGCTTGGCTGCGGAAACAAGAAGCCGGAGATACTTTCTAAGCTTGCACAGTATGAGCTTACACTTCTTGACTGGATTGAAAATCATAAGGGTTCGAGAAAATATGTTGCTATAGCAGGAAAGTGCTGGCCGGCGTTCCAGACACAGTTTGGCTTTGTTCCGTGTTATGTAAATTCAAGACTCACGGCAATGGGAATTCCTGTTTCATGTGAGGTTGACATTTATGGTGCACTTAGTGAATTTATAGGAACAGTTGTAAGTAATGATGCGGTAACACTTCTCGATATTAATAATACGGTTCCGTCTGATATTTATAAAACTGATATTGAAGGTAAGTTCAAATATACGGATAAGGATGTATTTATGGGCTTCCATTGCGGAAATACTGCTTCAGGCAAGCTTTCATTCTGCGAGATGAAAAACCAGATGATTATGGCACGTTCTCTTCCTGAGGAAGTGACAAACGGTACGCTTGAGGGAGATATAATGCCTGGTGATATCACATTTTTCAGGCTTCAAAGTACTGCTGATGCGAAGCTTAACGCATATATAGCACAGGGTGAGGTTCTTCCTGTTGCGACAAGATCATTTGGCTCAATCGGAATATTTGCAATTCCTGAAATGGGACGTTTTTACAGACATGTGCTTATTGAGAACAATTTCCCTCATCATGGCGCAGTTGCATTCGGACATTTCGGAAAAGCAATTTATGAAGTATTTAAATATATGGGAGTTGAGGAAATCGGATTCAATCAGCCAGCGGGAATGCTTTACAGAACAGAAAATCCTTTTTCATAATAAATACGAGGTGAAATCATGTATTATATAGGTGTGGATTTGGGAACTTCTTCTGTCAAGCTTATTCTTATGGCGGGAGACGGAAGTATCATTAATACTGTTTCAAAGGATTATCCTATAAGCTTTCCAAAACCGGGTTGGTCAGAGCAAAATCCTACTGACTGGTATGATCAGGTGATGGCAGGAATAAGACAGCTTACACAGGAAGTTGATGCAAAGGAAGTTGCCGGCATAAGCTTTGGAGGTCAGATGCACGGACTTGTCATACTCGATGAAAATGATAATGTAATCCGCCCGGCAATTCTTTGGAATGACGGAAGAACTGCAAAGGAGTGCGATTATTTAAATAATGTAATCGGAACAAAAAAGCTTACTGATTATACTGCTAATATAGCTTTCGCAGGATTTACGGCCCCAAAGCTTCTGTGGGTTTTGGAAAATGAGCCGGAAAATTTCAAAAAGATAAGAAAAATTATGCTTCCGAAAGATTATATTGCATACAGATTGAGCGGTGTTCACTGTACTGATGTGTCAGACGCTTCGGGAATGCTTCTTTTTGATGTCAAAAAAAGATGCTGGTCAAAGGAAATGCTTGATATCTGTCATGTTAAAGAAGAATATATGGCGAAGATATTTGAAAGCTACGAATGTGTCGGTAATCTTACAGAGGAAGCGGCAGGACAGCTCGGACTTACTACTAACGTAAAGATTATAGCAGGAGCAGGTGATAATGCAGCGGCGGCAGTAGGTACAGGAACAGTCGGAGACGGGATGTGCAATATTTCCATAGGTACAAGCGGAACAGTTTTTATTTCGAGTGAAAGCTTTGGTGTTGATGATAATAATGCACTTCATTCATTTGCACATGCGGATGGGACATATCATCTGATGGGATGTATGTTAAGTGCAGGATCGTGTAATAAGTGGTGGATGGAAGATATAATTGATACTAAGGATTTTGAAAAAGAGCAGAAAGATATTACAGATGATAAGCTCGGAAATAATTATGTATTTTATCTTCCGTATCTTATGGGAGAGCGTTCGCCGCATAATAATCCTGCGGCAAGAGCTACGTTTACGGGTATGACCATGGATACAACAAGAACCGATATGACGCAGGCGGTGCTTGAGGGAGTTGCATTTGCAATCAGAGATTCTTTTGAAGTAGCAAAGGATTTGGGGCTTAACATTACGTCAGCCAAAATTTGCGGAGGCGGTGCAAAGAGTCCTCTTTGGAGAAAAATTATTGCTAATATTTTAAATATTGATTTATGTGTGCCAAAGACAGAGGAAGGACCGGCTCTCGGTGCGGCAATGCTTGCGGCTGTCGGCAGCGGAGAGTATGCGAGTGTGCAGGAGGCTGTGGATAAAATCGTAACGGTATCAGAGATTATTAAACCTGATGCAGATATAGCACGCAGATATGAAGAAAAGTATAGGTGCTTTAAGAAGATTTATCCGGCATTAAAGCCTGTGTTTGATATAATAAAGTAATGAATTTATTCAATTTTAAAATGGAGGAAGAAAATGAAATTTTTTATTGATACAGCTAATGTAGATGAAATTCGTAAGGCTAACGATATGGGAGTTATTTGCGGTGTTACGACAAACCCGTCGCTTATTGCAAAAGAGGGCAGAGATTTTGCACAGGTAATAAAAGAAATTACTGAGATTGTTGACGGTCCTATAAGCGGTGAAGTTAAGGCTACTACACAGGATGCCGAAGGGATGATAGCAGAGGGCAGGGAAATAGCAAAAATACATCCTAACATGGTTGTTAAGATACCTATGACTGCAGAGGGATTAAAGGCAACAAAGGTTCTTTCATCTGAGGGCATAAAGGTTAACGTTACATTGATATTTTCGGCAAATCAGGCTTTGCTTGCAGCAAGAGCAGGAGCTGCATATGTGTCACCATTTCTGGGAAGACTTGATGATATTTCACAGCCGGGTATAGGGCTTATCAATGATATTGTAGATATGTTTGCAAATTATGACATACAGACAGAAATTATCTGTGCAAGTGTAAGAAATCCTATACATGTAACAGACTGCGCACTCGCAGGAGCAGATATTGCTACGGTACCATATAAAGTTATTGAACAGATGATTCATCATCCGCTTACAGATGCAGGAATAGAAAAGTTTGTTAAGGATTATGAAGCTGTATTCGGCAAATAAATTAATTAATAGGAGTGCGGCATGACCTCAACAAAAAAAATCACGACAACAGATGTCAAAAGATTAAATAAAAATACAATATTTCGGCTTATACATTTCGCAGGAAAGATTTCGAGACAGGAAATTGCGGATATACTTAAGCTTTCATTACCTACCGTAAACCAGAATCTTAAGCTTTTGCTGGAGGAAAAGCTGATTGTTTTTGGAGGGAATTTTGATTCGACAGGTGGTCGGAAAGCACAGGTAATTATGGTTAACGAGCAGGGCAAATTTGCGGTAAGTCTTAATATTTTTCCGGGAAAAGTCAAGGTGGCGCTTATAGATTTAAACGGTAATGTAGTATGCGCATATGAAAAGAATTGCGGAGCTCCTAATGATGCAGGATACGGAGAGGCTGTTGCTGATATGATAAACCATATCATAAAGATAGGAAAGGCATCACATGATGATGTGCTTGGTGTTGGTATAACAATTCCCGGAATATTTGACAGTGACAATGAGGTTGTTGTTTCTGCACCTATAATGGGATTGCATAATTTTGAGTTATCAGATATTACAAAGCATATTAATTTCAAATGTATTGCATTGAATGATGCAAAATCAAAGGCGTATTCTGAGTACTGGTATGAATATAAAAATGCAGAAAAGCCAATGACAAAAGAAAGTTTTAATAATCGCATTATGCCGAAAGACCCTGTGGAGAAAATCTATCTTATGCTTGATGAGGGTGTGGGCGGTGCTTTTATAAGAAATCAACATGTGGTTGCAGGCAGACATAACCGCAGCGGTGAATTTGGACATATGACTATTCATCCGGGCGGTAGGAAGTGTTTTTGCGGAAAAACCGGTTGCTTTGAAAGTTATGTATCAAAGAGATGTTTATCTGATGATCTGGGATTAAGTTTATCTGAATTTTTTGAAAAGCTTAAGGCCGGCGATGAAAGTATTAAAAAACATTTTGCAGGTTATCTTGATGATTTGACAACAGGAATAAATAACATATATACTATGACTGATAATGATATTGTAATTGTTGGAGCAGTTGCTCACTATTTATATGATTATCAGGATGAAATCAAGGAAATACTTGCAAAGAAGAGTGCGTTTGACACATCTGCGGATTATTTGACGTTTGCAAGGTGCAGCGATGAAATGTCACAGGCAGGTGCAGCACTTATGTTTCTTGGTGATTTTATAAGTCGGATTTAAGGAGATTGTTCATGCAGAATATTTTAAAAAGCGTGAAAAGAATATTTTTATCAAAACACTGCGTCATAAGGTTTATTATGGCGTGGTGTTTTGTCAGTATTACCTATATTTTGGGAACATTGCTTGCAGGTAAAAACCTTGTCGCGAATTTAAAGGCGCAGGAAAGTATAGAAATTTTATGGCTGCTTATATTATTGGCTGCAGTCTTTGCGGGATTGAATATATTTTTTGAAAATATAAAGAACGAAAAATTTGAAAAAATGTGTCTGTTTTTCCTTTCGCTCGTCTTTTGTGCGGTCAGCATCGTTATGAAACAGGATATGTATTTTGCGGCAGGCCTTACGCTGTTAATGACATTCTGCACGATATATTGTCTGGACGGAATAGAACTAGACAGAGTAAAAGTTGATGGAAAATCACTTAAAATCATTTTGGCTATATCTGCATTGCTTTTTGTGCTGTTTGCGTCAGCGTGCGGAATATGCAGATATCTTAGTTACAGTACGCCTAATTTTGATTTTGGAATATTTTCACAGATGTTTTATTATATGAAAAATACATTCACAATGAATACAACTTGTGAAAGAGACATGCTTATGTCACATATGAACGTGCATGTTTCGCCTGTCTACTGGCTCATATTGCCATTTTATGCGGTTTTTTCATCTCCTGTGACTTTACAGTTTATGCAGGCCTTTGTTATTGCGCTGGGAATTATTCCGCTTTATTTTATATGCCGCAAACATAAGTTTACACGTTTTGAAACAATGCTTTTTGGGGTATGTTATTTTGCTTATCCTGTTATGAGCGGCGGAACATTTTATGATATGCACGAAAATATGTTTCTTCCTGCAGCACTTTTGTGTCTGCTGCTTGCAATGGAGTACGACAGTGCATGGGGAATTGCAGTATCGGCTGTTTTTGTGCTTGGCATAAAGGAAGACGCGGCTGTATATGCAGCATTTGTTGCGCTATATATGATTTTCGGCAGAAAGATGTATAAAAAGGGAAGTGCGCTGTTTGCTGTGAGTGTTATTTATTTTGTGCTTGCCGTTATGTATCTTAACACATCCGGACAGGGAACGCTTACGGGAAGATTTAATAATATGATTTATGAAAATGACGGAAATGTTTTTGGAATGTTAAAAACAATTATTATAAGCCCGTCGTATTTTTTAACACAGGTTATGAGTGAAAAAAATCTAAAATTCATAATACAGGTACTTTCACCGCTGCTGTTTATGCCGCTGTTAACAAAAAAGTGGCCGAGATTTATTTTGTTCGGACCGCTTGTACTTTTTAATCTCATGCCTGATTATCAGTATGGAAAAAATATTTTTTTCCAGTATGTATTCGGTTCAGGAACATTGCTTTTATATGCAGCTCTTCTTAACGTAAAGGATTTAACAAAGCAAAGATGCACAAAAACACTTGTGATGATGCTTATAAGCTCTGTATTTTTCTTCCTTTCGCTTAATTTGGGACAGACAAGATATATCAGCAGGTATTTTGATACTGACAATGCAAAGTTGTATCAAAGTATGAATGAGCAGTTAAAACTTATTCCGCAGGATGCGTCGGTTAAAGCGACAGCATTTTTGTGTCCGAATCTTTCAAATCGCAGATATTTATATGAGCTGGCTTACTCTGATGAGGAGACAGATTATGTGGTGATTGATTTAAGAGACAGCACGGATTACAAAAAACGTGATGAGGATGTGGAGAATTACAAAAATGATGAACGTTATGAAATTACGTATGAAAAAGACAAAGAAATGATAATTTTTAAAAGAAAATAGAAAATACACGCAGGGAGTTTAAAGTTTAGAGTTGCTAATTTAATCTGTTTTGCTTATACTTTTTGTAATAGGATTTTGAGAGTGCAAGGCACAAAAATAATCCATGTAATCATGATTAGCTTACGGAAAGGCAGGAATGTATAAAATGAGAGAATGGGAAAAAAATATCAGAAGAGTTGAGCCTTATGTACCAGGAGAACAGCCTGAAATTGTGGATGTTGTGAAGTTGAATACAAACGAGAATCCGTATCCTCCATCGCCGGAGGTGATTGAGGCTGCGGAATCATTTGATTTTGACAGATTAAGACTGTATCCTGACCCTCAAGCCTCTGTACTTGTGCAGGCAATCGCAGATGAATACGGTTTTGACAAGGATTGTGTGTTTGTCGGTGTCGGTTCAGATGATGTACTTGCCATGTGTTTTATGACGTTTTTTAATTCTGACAAGCCTGTTTTGTTTCCAAATATAACATATTCATTCTACAGTGTGTGGGCACAGCTTTTTAATATTGCTTATGAGGAAGTTGGGCTTGATTCGGAATTTAACATAATTCCTGAAAGTTTTAATAAGCCGAACGGAGGAATTATATTCCCTAATCCTAATGCGCCTACATCAATTTATCTTGAACCGGATAAAGTTGAACAGATAATTAAAAATAATCAGTCATCAGTTGTTATTGTAGATGAGGCATATATTGATTTTGGCGGAAAATCAGCACTTGAGCTTACAAAAAAATATGAGAATCTGCTTGTGGTTCAGACCTTTTCAAAGTCGCGCTCAATGGCAGGAATGAGAATAGGCTATGCTATAGGAAATAAGAATCTTATAAAAGCGTTAAATGATGTGAAATTTTCATTTAACTCTTATACAATGAATGCAACAAGTCTTGTTTACGGTACCTGCTCAATTAAGGACAGAGCTTATTTTAATGAGTGTGTACAAAAAATAATAAATACGAGAGAACACAGCAAGAAATGTTTGACACAGTTAGGTTTTACATATCCCGACTCTAAAGCAAATTTTATATTTGCATCACATAAGTCAATTCGTGCAGATATTATATTTGATGAGCTTAAGAAGAGAAATATTTATGTAAGATATTTTAACAAGCCGCTTATAGATAATTATATTAGAATAACAATCGGTACGGATGAACAGATGGATAAGCTGTTTGCGGCACTTGAGGAGATTATTGATGAGAGAAGCATTTGAGAACAGGAATTTTCAAAAGGAACTTGAAAAAAAGCTGTGTGAAATAACTAAAAGCGGTAAGACACCGTCACTGCTTCTTCATAGCTGCTGCGCACCATGCAGCAGTTATGTTATAGAATATATGTCACAGTATTTTGATGTTACGGTGTTTTATTATAATCCCAATATATCAGATAATGATGAGTACAGAAAAAGAGTTGAGGAACAAAAAAGATTTATCGGTGAGTTTCCTGCAGCAAATAAAGTTTCATTTATTGAAGGTGATTATGAGCCGGATGTTTATTTCAAAAATGTAAAAGGACTTGAAAAATGTGAGGAGGGCGGTGAGCGCTGCTTTGTATGTTATAAGATGCGTCTTGAAAAGACGGCAAAGCTTGCAAAAGAACTTAAATTTGACTATTTTACTACAACTCTTACGATAAGTCCGCTTAAAAAAAGTGCAAAGTTAAACGAGATTGGTGTTGGTTTAGCAGAAAAATACGGAGTCGAATATCTTTTATCGGATTTTAAGAAGAAAGAAGGGTATAAGCGTTCAATAGAATTATCAAATGAATATGGCTTATACAGGCAGAATTACTGCGGATGTGTCTTTTCTCGCTGATTGTTGCGGGAAATTCCTGGCATGTTAATGTGTTTGCGGATTGGAGGATGCTATGAGAAAAAAGAGATTTATTATTGTTGGTTCAGGCTGGCGTTCACTTTATTATGTGCGCATAGCTAAGGCGTTAAGTGAGCAGTTTGAGCTTTGTGCAATGCTTTGCAGATCGCAGCAGAAAGCGGATTTGATTGCCCATGATCATGGTATTCATACAACGGTTTCTATAGATGAATGCATACGGATGAATCCTGATTTTGTGGTAGTGGCAGTAGATAAACAGTCTATTGCTAAGGTCAGCATGGAATGGATGAATTATGGTTTTACAGTACTTTGCGAAACACCTGCTGCAACTAACGTTGAAGAGCTTAATAAACTTTGGGAACTTCACAAGTCAGGCAAAAAGCTTATGGTGGCTGAGCAGTACATATATTATCCTTCAAATCAGGCTGCATTAAAGCTTATTAAAACCGGAATTATAGGTCAGACCGATTATGTAAGTATGTCCATGGCACATGAGTATCATGGGGCAAGTCTTATCAGGGCGTTTTTGCAGGAAAAAACATCAACCGGGTTTAGTGTTCAGGCTGTGGCTCATGAATTTGCAACAGTCGAGACTCTTAACAGATATGAGTGTTTTACTGACGGAAGAGTTAAAAATAAAAAAAGAGTATTGGCAGTTTTTGAGTTTGAAGACGGAAAGACTGCGTTGTATGATTTTGATTCTGAACAGTACAGGTCGCCAATCAGAAATAATTATATTAAAGTTCAGGGATTGCGAGGTGAGTTAAAGGATAATAAGATATATTTTCTTGATGAAAATTTCTGCGAAAGGGAAGCTGACATTGTTTCATACAGACGTTTAGTAAATACAGCTTCTGATAATCCTAATTTAAAGACTTTTAACGAAATTGAAAAGATTGTGTTAGAGCAAAAGAAAGCAGATGATAAAGTTCTTTATGAAGCTGCTTTCGGACTCTGCGGACTTAGTGAGGATGAGACTGCGATAGCACAGATGATGGAGCGAGCGGCAGTTTATTCGTATGCGGATAAGGATGATTGCGAAAATTATGAAATGGAATTAAGCTGTGCGCTTCAGGATGCTTATATGGGAATTTTGCTTAATAAGGCTGTAGAGAGCGGCAAAAAAGTCAGAAGCGAAAGTAAGATTTGGCAAATATAGTCTGCATAAATGGGAATAGTGTGCAAATAATTGCTCAGAAATGGAGTTTAGTATGGAAAAGATAAGGGTGGCACTTATTGGTGCGGGTTCTATGGGCAAAAAGTATGCTCAGTTTATTGCAGTGGGTAAGGTAGAACGTATGGAGCTTACCGCTGTTGTTGCAAGAAACAGTGAAACGAAAAAATGGGCGGAAAGCCTGATGAATGAAAATGGAGTAAAACCATTTATTTATAACAGTGTTGATGAATTGTACGAAAATCCTGAAAATTATGATGCAGTTATTATTGTGACACCGCATAAAACACATCCTGAATTTGCAAACAGGGCTTTTGAGCTTGGAAAACATGTAATGTGTGATAAACCAGCAGGAATAACAGCAGCTCAGGCTGTACAGATGTCTGAAAATGCAGAAAAAGCAGGACTTATATATAGCGTTATGTTTCATCAGAGAATGTATGATAAGTATATAAGAATAAAGCAGATACTAAAATCAGGAGAAATCGGTGATTTATCCCGTGTTATGCTTGTAAATTCAAGATATTTAAGAACAGCTCGTTATCATAATTCTGCAGGCTGGAGAAGCAGCTGGAACGGAGAGGGCGGAGGTGCGCTTATTAATCAGGGGGCGCATATTCTTGACATATGGCAGTGGCTGTTTGGCATGCCTGAAAAGATATTTGCTGATATTCCATTTGGAAAATATAATGATTTTTTTGTGGATGATGAAGCTACAATTCATATGAGGTATGATAATAATATGACAGCGGTATTTATTCTTACGACAGGCGAGGCTGTGTGGGAGGAGCGTCTTGATATTATAGGTACGAAAGGAAAACTTTCGCTTTGTGATGATGAACTTTATATCTGGAAATACAGCGAGGATTCATTAAGATATATAAGAACAGCGCAGGTAAATTCAAGAGAGAATCTGGATGTTATACAAAGTTCTGAGCATTTTGAAAAGACGGGTGAGCCATATGCTCAGATGCTTGACAATTTTGCTGAGGCTGTATTAATGAATGACAAAGATGTTTTGGTGTCACAAGGCAAAGATGCCGTTAATCAGATTATGCTGACAAATGCAGCGTATTATTCAGCTTTAAAGGAACAGCAGATAACGCTTCCTCTTAATTTGGATAAATACGATGAAATGTATGAAAAGTGTTGTGAGTATGAGAGGGAGCATTTAAAACAGGACTGTAATTGATTTGAAATACAGGATTTGATATAATTATGAAAATAATTGTGTATAGTTATGATGACAAAAAAGGAGGATTAATATGGCAAAGAAAAAGTTATTAAAAGCAGCAATCGGGGTTGGAGCAGTTGCAGTTGCAGGCAAGGTTGCATATGATAAATACAAGGTTGTAAAGGCAAGTTTTGATAAAGAAGAAAAAGACAGTGCATATGATGAAGTTAAAAAATATAACGCAATATTTGCAAATAAGCTTGTGGAAGTAAAAGACGAGGAGTTTACAGGCTGTGAGGTGAAGAGTATCTGTGCAAATACTGTTATTGATTTAAGCTTTGCCACATTTGAAAAAGATACGTATCTTAATTTTTCAAGTACTTTAAGCAGTGTTAAGATTATTCTTCCTGAGGGCGTAAATGTGTCATATGATATTGATTCAAATTTCAGCAAGATAAAGAATTATGTTGATATTACAAATGAAGAGGGAATTCATACCGTATATATTATAGGTAAGTCAGTTGTAAGTAATATCGAGATACTTCCTATGAATTTTTATATTGATGACGACATGCAGGAAGACGATTTTGAGGATTTTGATGAATGTGAAGACTGTGAATAAATATAAATAAATTTTAATTTAAGCTTTACAAAAGCTTTATAAACTACTATAATGTACAAGACTAATAAAATTTAAAGCAGAGTAGAATTGTGCGCGTTAAGTGCCCAGTGAACAGGGAGTTGTCATTGGGACGAAGAGTGAAATTATCTTGCGGTGCATGGTTCGCATCCCGCTGCTGCATATTGTATTTATAACCACGAAAGATATAACGATTATAATTACCTCTTATGTAGAGCGAATGCTACTGCAAAGGAGGTATTTTTTATGAAATTTTTGAAACAATTTGTTGAATCAGCGAAGGAATTTAAGCACATTAAATCGATTGTAATGGCTGCGCTTTTAGTTGCATTGCATACGGTTCTGGCATTTTTTGTGTCATTTCAGGTTACGCCGACACTTCGAATATCATTGTCATTTCTTACAAATGTCGTGACGGGCTGTCTTTTTGGTCCGGTTATGGGATTTTTGTGCGGAGGCGTAGGAGATATTATTCAGTTTATACTCAAGCCTGTAGGACCATTTTTCCCAGGTTGGACATTTAATGCAGCTTTGGCAGGTCTTATATACGGATGCTTTTTTTATAATAAGTTTCCGACAAAGGCGTTTGATGTTAAGTTTTTTGTAAGATGTGTGCTTGTTCTTACATTTGATACACTTCTTGTAAATGTATTTTTTGGAACATTATGGACATCAATAATGTTTGGAAAAGGTTTCTGGTTCTATTTTACGAGCAGAGCAATAAAAAATCTTGTGCAGCTTCCAATAAATATAATACTTACTTATTATGTTTTGTGGTTTACAAAGTCATTAAAAAACATTTAAATTGAAATGGGAGAAATATATGAAAAAAATAATAATAGCTTCTGATATTCATGGTTCTGCGTATTACTGTCGTAAGCTGCTTGAACGTTACAAGGAAGAGCAGGCTGATATGCTTGTGCTGCTTGGAGATATATTATATCATGGACCGCGCAATGATTTGCCGGAAGAATATGCACCTAAGGAAGTTATTGCCATGTTAAATCCGCTTAAGAATGAAATTATGTGTGTCCGCGGAAATTGTGATACACAGGTGGATCAGATGGTTCTTGACTTTAATGTTTTGTGTGAACAGGCTGCAATTTATATAAATGACAGAAAGCTTGTGCTTGTACACGGACATGAGCTTGACGAAAAGAAGATGCCGGCTCTCGCAGATGACAGCTATTTGGTTTGCGGACATACACATGTGCCAAAGTTTGAAAAAAGAGATTTTTATACTTATGTAAATCCAGGTTCTGTTTCAATTCCTAAAGAAAACAGTGCTAACAGCTATATAGTGTTATCTGACAAATTTTATTGGAAAGACATCGACGGAAATGTTTATATGACAGCAGAATAAATAATAATTTTTTATATTTATTTAATTGATTTTGCACTTTGTTATGGTACAGTATTTATAGTTATTTAAAGAAAGGTATAGATATAGATATCATGGGAAAGATTAAGAATGCAATGATGAGATTTATGCAGGGCAGATATGGTATGGATCATTTGTCAAGGGCACTCGCGTATGTGTCGCTTGCGATGCTTATAATTACATTGTTCTGGCATAATTCGCTTGTTTATATAATTGCAGTTGCACTTATGTTTTATACATATTTCAGAGTGTTTTCAAGAAATATATCAAAAAGATACAGCGAAAATCAGGCTTATTTACGTTTTAAGTACAGAATTTTCGGTAAGTTTAATAATTCAAAGGCCCGTTTTAAGGATTCAAAGACTCATAAGATATTTAAGTGTCCGGCCTGCTCTCAGAAGATAAGAGTTCCAAGAGGAAAAGGCCGGATTAGCATAAAGTGTCCGAAGTGCCGGATAGAATTTATAAAAAAGACATGACACAATATTAAAGTTCAGCAGGAAGCGACCAGCTTTCTGCTCTTTTTTTATACTCGTCACGATTGTGAAGATAAATCTCTTTAAGTCTGATATCACCGCTTTCGTCTGCAAGCTGCAAGAGACGGTCGTAGCAGTCAGCAAGACGAAACAGCGGTATATCGCCTGCAGAACGTATATTTAATATGCTTGAGGTTTCGTCTGCTGCATTTATAAACCACAAAACAGCCTCCGCATAATCATTTTTATTGTAATAGTATTCGCCAAGTTCTGTACATATTTCACTGCATGGGTCAACAGCAATATCCTTAAGGCATATTTTGAAAAATTCATGCTCATTGCCGGTTATACGGTAAATATGTGCCAAAATACAGTTTATTGCTTTTACACATTCAGTGTCGGTGAATTCTTTTGAGAGGTTGTCTGTAAAAATGTCTGAAACTGCTATAAAATCATTGTCATTGCCGGAAATAAGCAGCTCTTTGCAAAACATCTTAAGGACATACTTTTCAAGACGCACTCCTGATTTGACCGCATTTATAAATATTGCAAAATCTCTTTTTTCATGGCGGCCTGCAGGCATATGAAGAATTTCAATGTCGCTGTCAAATACAATCGGCTGCAGACGCACTGTTTCATGAATCGGAGATACCCATTTAAAGGTTCTTAGACGTTTAAAAAGCTTTGGCCTGTATTCTTTTATGCAGTTGTACACTGTATTGTATTCGGGAGGCGTTACGTATTTCATCTGGACTATATCTACATCATAGTCGAGAACCTGTTTTAATTTGAGAAATTCTGATTTATTTTTGTCATCAAGAACTTCGTCCGCATCTGCGGTAAAAATATAGTCGCAGGAAGCTTTATCAAATGCAAAATTTCTTGCAGCAGCAAAATCGCTGCACCATTTGTAATCATATATTTTGTCGGTGTACTGTGCTGCAATTTTTTTGGTGTTGTCGGATGAGCCTGTATCAACAATTATTATTTCATCAAAAAGACCTTTGTAAGATTCAAGGCAGCGGCTAAGTAAAGCTTCCTCATTTTTAACTATCATGCACATAGATATACTTACCATATTCATCCTCCGTTTCATATTAATTATAAAATTATTTTGATGTATTTAAATTCAAAAGTCAACAGTAATCATAGATTTGGCATTTTAACACATAAGCCATATACTTGATTTAAGTATGGCCTGAAAGTATAATATTTTAAGAAAAAGTGTAAAATGTGTGCGGAGATAGGTTTGTATGGCTCAGATTAAGAGAAAAGCTTTGGAAGAAGAATATATTATGCATGGTGAATTTTTGTTATCATGTGAAAAGATAATCGGTAAAAAGCATGATGATAAGGGAATAGGAACATTGGCTGAAAAAACGGTTCATGGAGTTCTTAAGAATTTTTTTGAGCCTGACGAGGATAATCAGGAGGTTGCACTGAATGGGTATTTTGCTGATATATATAACGAAAACGGTGTTATTGAAATTCAGACTGCCGGTTTTAATAAATTAAGAGAAAAGCTTGCAGTGTTTCTGAATTATTATCCTGTGACTATAGTGTATCCTATGCCTTTTAATAAATGGGTTTCGTGGATTGATACAAAGACGGGCGAGGCAGGGGCAAAAAGAATGTCGCCGAGACATTTCAGCGAATATGATGCGTTTTTTGAGCTTTATAAAATAAAGTCATATCTTTTAAATCCTAATTTAAGAATAAAGCTTGTTCTTATGGATATGGAGGAGTATAAGCTGCTGAACGGATGGAATTCAACGAAAAAGAAAGGTGCACAAAGGTATGACAGAATACCTGTCGGAATACGCAAAATTATAGATATTGAACAGCCGGAAGATTATATACAGTTTATACCGTATGAGCTTGAGGAAAAATTTACATCAGAAGATTTCGCGCGTGCGGCAAAGATAGGGAAAGATACGGCAAGACTGACACTCAATATTTTGTATTATGTCGGTGCAGTAAACAGAGTTGGCAAAAGCGGCAATTCAATAATTTACAGTGTTAATGAAAAATAGTACTGATTGATAAGTGATAAATCTGCGGAATGGAGGATTATTATGTATGTTATTAAAGATAATATATTAAAAATATCAGTGCGAAATCTTGTTGAATTTATATTAAGAAGCGGAGATATAAGTTCCGGTACAGGAGGTATATCTGATGTGTCGGTAATGCAGGAGGGGGCAAGACTACACAGGAAAATACAAAAGTCAATGGGTGACAGATACCATAGCGAGGTACCGTTAAGGCTTATGATACCGAAAGAAAGCATTGAAGACGGGGATTATGCTTATGAAACAGAGTATTACATATGTCTTGAGGGGAGAGCTGACGGAATTATATGCAATCTGGAAGAAAATTCTGAGGGGGAAAAGACACCAGCGTCGGATGTTGTGATTGATGAGATAAAAACTATGCAGGCTGGGTTTGAAAAGCTTGATGAGCCTGTATACGTGCATAAAGCTCAGGCAATGTGCTACGGATATATATATGCCCTTCAAAAATCTCTTGAAAATATAGGAATACAGATAACTTATATGGATGCAGATACAGAGCAGATTAAAAGGTTTAAGCAGGATTATACGTTTGAACAGATAAGTGAATGGTTTAACTCTTTAATAGCAAAATTTATGCGTTGGAGTGATTTTGTATTTGAATGGAGAAAGAAAAGACAACAGTCCATACAGAATATGCAGTTTCCTTTTGATTACAGGAAGGGCCAGAGGGACTTGGTTGTAAGCGTTTACAGATGTATAAGCAGCGGAGATAATCTGTATATACAGGCACCAACCGGAGTTGGAAAGACAATTTCTACTGTTTTTCCGGCAGTTGCGGCTATGGGTCAGGAATTTGCCGATAAAATATTTTATCTTACATCAAAGTCAATAACGAGGACTGTCGCAAAAGATACATTTTTGATTCTTAAAAATAATGGCCTTAATATAAGGACGGTAACGCTGACGGCGCGTGATAAAATATGCTGCATGGATGAAAGAAAATGTGAGCCTGACAAGTGTCCTTATGCGAAAGGGCATTTTGACAGGGTAAATGACGCTGTATATGATTTGATTACAAACTGTGATGATATAGACAGAAATGAGATTTTATTATACGCAGAAAAATATAATGTATGTCCTTTTGAGATGGCACTTGATGTCTCGTACTGGTGTGATGCGATAATATGCGATTATAATTATGTATTTGACCCTAATGTTGCATTAAAAAGATATTTTGCATCTGCCGCAAAGGCCGATTATATTTTCCTTGTAGATGAAGCTCATAATCTTGTGGACAGAGCACGTGAAATGTACAGCGCGGCGATAAAAAAAGAAGATTTTCTTAAGGTAAAAAGAAAAGTTAAGGATTGGGATAGGAAGCTTGCATCGCAGCTTGAACGATGTAATAAAGAAATGCTTGCTATGAAAAGACAGTGTGATACGTATAAGGTAATAGATGTATTAGGCAGGCTTCCTGAGTATTTAACATATGCGTATACGGGATTTCAAAAATTTCTTGAAAGAAACAGGGGCAATCAGATACCGCAGGAAATAATGGACTTATTTTTTTCAATAAGGCATTTTCTTAATATGTATGATTGTTCAGATACGGGTTATGTAATTTATTCTGAGCATAATGCTGAGGGAGAGTTCCTCGTAAGATTATACTGTGTTGACCCGTCGAATAATATAAAAGAAAGGCTGGCACAGGGAAGAAGTACGGTGTTTTTTTCGGCGACTCTTCTTCCTGTAAATTATTTTAAGGAAATGTTGTCAGGTAATATTAATGATTATGCAGTATATGCACTGTCGCCGTTTGATACTGGCAACAGGTGCGTTATTGTCGGAAGAGACGTAAGCAGCAGATATACAAGGCGCGGAATTAAGGAATATGAAAAAATAAGCAGATATATTGAACATATTGTTAAGGCTCACCCCGGAAAGTATATGGTATTTTTTCCGTCATATACATATATGGAAGCTGTTTATGAGCAATTTTTTGCAATGTATTCAGATAAAATAAGAGTGGTTATGCAGGACCGTTTTATGAAGGAAAGCGACAAGGAGGAGTTTCTTTCACTGTTTAGCGACAGCGATATAGAAGGCTCACTTATAGGCTTTTGTGTAAATGGGGGAATATTTTCAGAGGGGATTGATTTAAAAAATGAAAGTCTTATAGGAACTGTTATAGTGGGAACAGGATTGCCTATGGTCTGCCGTGAGCGCGAAATACTTAAAAATTATTTTGATGAGTGCGGCAGAGACGGTTATGCTTATTCTTATATTTATCCCGGGATGAATAAGGTGCTGCAGGCAGCAGGACGCGTCATTAGAACAGAGCAGGATAAGGGTGTTATAATTTTGCTTGATGACAGATTCCTTACGCGCGATTACGTCAACCTGTATCCGAGAGAGTGGGATAAGATACACAATACGACGCTTGAAAATGTTGGCTGTTTATTGTCAGATTTTTGGAAAAATTTAGTGCAATAAACAGACATTTATTGTATAATATATATAACTATTAACGTGTTGTTTTAATTTTGGGGAAATTCATATGGATGAAAAGATTAAAGAACAATTTTCAGGGTTTGACAGTCTGCAGCAGATAGAGATTGAGAAAGGCTTGAAAAGCGGTGTTGATATCAGCCTTTATGCAGCAGATGAATTTGATGCCGCACAGATGAAGGTTATAAGACTGGCACTTGAAGCAGGGCTTGATGCTGGCAGATTTGCAAAGCCTGAGTATGATTACATGCAGATGGAAGAATTAAAAAATGCTGTTTCACAGGGCAAAAATATAGATTTTATGTGCAATCCTGCATATGATTATACCGTTATGAGAGAAATAAGGCTGTCAGATGACGAGGGATATGATGTTACGGAATTTGCAAAGCAGGGCTTTAGCGGTGCAGTGTTAAGGCAGATTAGATTTGCAATGCGTTCAGATGTTGATATAACATTTTTTGTCATGGAAGGTTATGATGAATATCAGCTTAATGAGATTCGTACAGGGATTGAACATTGTGTTGATGTTACAAGATTTATTCTGCATGAATTTAACGGTGAGCAGATGAAGCAGTTAAGGCTGGGACTTGAGTCGGGAGTTGACATTGATAAGTATGGTATGCTTGGCTTTTCGTCATCTCAGATGGAGCAGGTAAGATTGGGGCTTGAGTCAGGTGTTGATGTTGATGTGTATGCTGACCCTTTTGTTGATGCTTTAGAGATGGAAAAGATACGTCTGCGTCTGGAGGGCAAAAGTGATGATAAGGAGCTTGATGTTCTGCAGACAAAGGAGATACTTTTGGGACTGCAGCATGGTATAGATGTAAGCGTTTATGCGAATGCAGAGTTTGACCATAAAAAGATGGAAAAGATAAGAGTCGCACTTGAAAAAAATGCGGATGTTACGAATTTACTTGTGTAGTGTCAGTATAATCTGACAGGTGTCTTGTATGTGTGCAGAAACAGGTCTGCGGAATGGAGATTTATATGATAAAATCTGAATATGGAAATGTGCAACAATTAAATGATACAGCGGTTTATGTATATATTGATGCGGACTCCATGACTGCATATATGTGTCTTCCTGCGCCTGTTGATGAAAAGCATGAGTATAGCTATGATGAGGTAAAAGCTGCTATAGATAAAGCCGGAGTTAAGATGGGGGTAATTAATGAGAGAATACATGAGGCATTATTAAAAAAGCAATATGACAGAAATATTGTAATCGCAAAAGGAAAGCCTGTGGAGAATGGGGAGGACGGAAAATATGAGCTTTTCTTTGATACGGATATTTCGGGTAAGCCAAAGGTTAAGTCTGATGGTTCTGTTGATTATTTTAACATAAAACTGTTTGAGCTTGTAAAAAAAGATGATAAGCTTGCAGAGTATATTCCGGATACAAGAGGTGAATTTGGATATGATGTAAAAGGAAAGCTTCTTGTTCCGAAGCCAGGGCGTTCTAAGCCTCCTCTTCGCGGAAAAGGTTTTTATGTATCGGAGGACGGAAATACATACTATGCTTCGATAGACGGAAAAGTGGAGTATAGAAATACAGATTTAAATGTGCTTAATGTGCTTGAGATTACAGGAGATGTTGATTTAAATATCGGAAATATAGATTTCAGCGGAGATGTTAATATATCAGGAAATGTTATAAGCGGTGTTACGATAAATGCAATGGGTGATGTATATATTGGCGGATATGTCGAGGGAGCTTACATTTATTCAGATAAGGATATAGTATTTGCCGATGGTGTAAACGGTAAAGGAAACGGAAAGATAGAAGCAAAGGGTAATATACGGGCAAGATTTTTGGAAAATGTAACTGTTATTTCAAAAGGCGATATTAGTGCAGATTATATACTTAATTCAAATGTAATGGCATATGGTAAGATTAATATTTCAGGCAAAAGGGGCGGAATTCACGGTGGTGATGTGTCAGGTGTGCTTGGGGTGGAAGCAGCCATAATAGGTAATTCATCTTACTCTCCGACGACAGTGCGTGTTGGAGCGTTAAAGCAGATGCGTGATGAGTATGCAGATATTATGGCACAGCTCAGAGAAGTTACGGCACAGATAGATACATTTAATCTTATAATAGAAAAGTATGATAAGCTTAAAACTATAAAACCTGAAAAATTTGATGCTGTAAGTTATAGAAAGGTTTTACAATCAAAGATTGTAAAAAATTCACAAAAAACTAAATATGAAATGCAGGCGAGAGAGCTTTACAGTATTTTGCAGGAAGCACAAAGGGCTGTTGTAAGAGTTGATAAGGATATTTATCCAGGAGCAAATATTTACATAAACGGATTGAAATATCAGCCGGAAAGCCAGCTTGTGCATGTGGAAATATGTGCAGTTGAAGAAAAGATACATGCAAGGGACTATTGAAAATACGGTCAGAACAGAATCGGATTTTTGATTACACGGATTGTTACGTAAAAGTGGGCTTACTACCTTTTGACACTGTAATCATCAAAATAATATAATTGTGTATTTTATAAGTTTATGTTAAAATGTTTTTTACTGTGGGAATATTCTCGCTTTATTATTAAAAATGTACTTAATTAGTATGTAGGAGGAAAAAAATGAACGGTGTAAAACGAGTTTTTGTTGAAAAAAAGAAACCTTATGCAGTAAATGCAAAAGAATTACATGATGAAATTACAGGATATCTTGGTATATCCACAATTTCTGACGTAAGGGTTTTAATTCGTTATGACATAGAAAATCTTTCGGAGGAAACATACAAAAAGGCGCTTACGACTGTATTTTCAGAACCACCTGTAGATGATGTTTATGAGATGCAGTTTGATTGTAATGATGATGATTTTGTGTTTTCGGTTGAATATCTTCCGGGTCAGTTTGACCAGAGGGCAGATTCCGCAGAACAGTGCGTTAAATTCTTTGATGAAAACGAGATGCCGGTCATTAAGACTGCTACAACTTATGTTATATCAGGACAGTTATCTGATGAACAGAAGTCACAGATAAAGGAACTTTGTATAAATCCTGTAGATTCAAGAGAGGCATCAAGTGAAATTCCGGATACTCTTGTGACTGAATTTGCAGTTCCTGATGATGTTAAGATTCTTGACGGATTTAAGGATATGGCAGAGGAAAGTCTTAAAGAACTTTATGATTCACTTGGGCTTGCCATGACATTTAAGGATTTTAAATTTATTCAGGAGCATTTCCTTAATGAAGAAAAAAGAGATCCTTCAATGACAGAGATAAGAGTGCTTGATACATATTGGTCAGATCATTGTCGTCATACAACTTTTGCAACAGAATTAAAGAATGTTGAATTTAAAGAAGGATTTTATAAAACTCCTATGGAAGCTACATATAATAAGTATCTGGCTGACAGAGAGAGTATTTATAAGGGACGTAAGGACAAGTTTGTATGCCTTATGGATCTTGCCCTTATGGCTATGAAGAAATTAAAGGCAGAGGGAAAGCTTGCTGACCAAGAAGAGTCAGAAGAGATAAATGCCTGCAGTATAGTGGTTCCTGTAGAGATAGACGGAAAGACAGAGGAATGGCTTGTCAACTTTAAGAATGAGACACATAATCACCCTACTGAAATAGAGCCTTTTGGTGGTGCTGCAACATGTCTTGGTGGTGCGATAAGAGATCCGTTGTCAGGACGTACTTATGTATATCAGGCTATGCGTATAACAGGTGCTGCTGACCCTACCGTACCTATAAGTGATACACTTCACGGAAAGCTTCCGCAGAAGAAGCTTGTAACAGGTGCTGCACACGGTTACAGCTCATACGGTAACCAGATAGGACTTGCAACAGGTTATGTTAAGGAAATATATCACCCTGATTATGTTGCAAAGAGAATGGAGATAGGTGCCGTTATTGCTGCTGCTCCAAGAAGCGCAGTAAAAAGAGAAACATCTGATCCGGGCGATATAATCATACTTTTGGGCGGACGTACAGGACGTGACGGCTGCGGCGGTGCTACAGGTTCTTCTAAGGTTCATACAACAGAATCTATAGAAACATGCGGAGCTGAGGTTCAGAAAGGTAATGCGCCTACAGAGCGTAAGATGCAGAGACTTTTCAGACGTCCGGAGGTTACTAAGCTTATTAAAAAATGTAATGATTTCGGAGCCGGCGGTGTTTCAGTAGCTATAGGTGAGCTTGCTGCAGGTCTTAGAGTTTCACTTGATAAAGTACCTAAGAAATATGAGGGTCTTGACGGAACAGAATTGTCAATCTCTGAATCACAGGAAAGAATGGCTGTTGTTATTGATCCTAAGGATGTTAAATCGTTCCTGGAGTATGCAGCAGAAGAAAACCTTGAGGCTGTAGAGGTTGCTGTTGTAACAGAGGAACCAAGACTTGTACTTGAGTGGAGAGGAAAGGAAATAGTAAATATTTCAAGAGCATTCCTTGATACAAACGGTGCTCATCAGGAAACATCAGTGCTTGTTGACATTCCTGAAAAAGAGGATTGTTACCTTAAAGAAACAGATGTAACAGATATTAAAGATAAATGGTTAAATACGCTTAATGATTTGAATGAATGTTCTCAGAAAGGTCTTGTTGAGCGTTTTGATGCTTCTATCGGAGCAGGTTCGGTATTTATGCCTTATGGCGGTAAATATCAGCTTACAGAGACACAGGCGATGGTTGCAAAGCTTCCTGTGCTTAAAGGAAAGTGCGATACTGTCACTATGATGTCATACGGATTTGATCCATATCTTTCAAAGTGGAGTCCATATCATGGCGCAATGTATGCAGTTGTCGATTCTGTAGCTAAGATTGTTGCCTCAGGCGGTGACTTTAATAAGATAAGATTTACGTTCCAAGAATATTTCAGAAGAATGACAGAGGATCCTTCACGCTGGAGCCAGCCATTTGCTGCACTTCTTGGTGCATATGAGGCACAAATCGGTTTTGGACTTCCTTCAATTGGAGGAAAGGACAGCATGTCAGGAACGTTTGAAAATATTGATGTTCCGCCTACATTATGTTCATTTGCGGTTGATGTTGCTAAGGAAGCTGATATTATCACACCTGAATTAAAGAAAGCCGGAAATGTATTAGTTAAGTTTAATATCGAAAAGGATGAATATGATTTGCCTGTATTTGACCAGATAAAGACGCTTTACGATGAAATTCATAAGCTTACGGGCAGCAGAGCTATAGTTTCTGCATATGTTCTTGATGCAAACGGTATTGTTCCTGCATTAAGCAAGATGGCTTTCGGTAACAGACTCGGTTTTGCTTTAAATGATGAGCTTGACAGTAAAGAACTGTTTTCACCTGCATATGGCTGCATAGTTGCAGAAGTTGATGCAGACAGACTTTCAGATATTACGGTTCCTTATACATTAGTTGGTAAGGTTACTGATAAAGAAGAATTTACATATAGAGATGTGTGCATAAGTATGGATGAAGCGCTTAATGTATGGAAAGAAAAGCTTGAAAAAGTGTTCCCTACAAAAGCAGAAAAGAGTGCTGAACCTGTTGATGCTAAACTTTACAATGCAGACAGTGTATATGTATGTAAGAATAAGGTTGCAAGGCCTACAGTATTTATACCGGTATTTCCGGGAACAAACTGCGAATATGACAGTACAAAGGCATTTGAAAGAGCAGGTGCCGATGTTATTGTTAAGGTATTTAAGAACCTTGATGCTGCAGGTATACGTGATTCTGTAGACGAATTTGAGAAAGCTATAAATAAAGCTCAGATTATAATGTTCCCTGGCGGTTTCTCAGCAGGTGATGAGCCTGACGGTTCTGCTAAATTCTTTGCAACTGCATTTAGAAATGCAAAGATGAAAGAGGCGGTGGAAAAGCTTCTTAACGAAAGAGACGGTCTCGCACTTGGTATATGTAACGGTTTCCAGGCACTTATAAAGCTTGGCCTTGTTCCAAACGGAGCTATAACAGGACAGGATGAAAATTCACCTACGCTTACATTTAATACAATCAACCGTCATATATCAAAGATGGTTTATACAAAGGTTGTTTCTAACAAGAGTCCATGGCTTTCAAAGGCACAGCTTGGCGGTGTGTACTGTAATCCTGCTTCACATGGAGAGGGACGTTTTGTAGCACCTAAGGAATGGATTGATAAGCTTTTTGCTAACGGTCAGGTTGCAACACAGTATTGTGATTTTGACGGTAATGTGACAATGGATGAGGAATGGAATGTTAACGGTTCATATATGGCTATTGAAGGTATTACAAGTCCTGACGGAAGATGTTTAGGAAAGATGGCGCACTCAGAGAGAAGAGGTGATTCAGTAGCTGTCAATATATACGGAGAACAGGATTTAAAGATATTTGAATCGGGTGTTGAATATTTCAAATAAATAATAGGTGATACCTTGTTTGACAGAGATAATGAATAGTTATATAATATTTTTTTGTTTGAAGAAATATTAAAATATGTTGGAAATCTTTTCGCAGAAAAGGGGAATAATTATGGAAAAAATTACAATGACTACTCCGCTTGTTGAGATGGATGGAGATGAGATGACAAGAGTACTCTGGAAGCTTATAAAGGAAGAGCTTCTTGAGCCGTTTGTTGATTTAAAGACAGAGTACTATGACTTAGGTCTTGTACACAGAAATGAAACTAATGATCAGGTTACGGTTGATTCTGCATTAGCTACGAAGAAATATGGTGTTGCTGTTAAATGTGCTACAATTACACCTAATGCCGCAAGAATGACAGAGTATAATTTAAAAGAAATGTACAAAAGTCCTAATGGTACAATCAGGGCAATGCTTGATGGTACGGTATTCAGAGCCCCTATTATTGTAAAAGGAATTGAGCCTTATGTTAAGACATGGAAGAAGCCTATAACTATAGCAAGACATGCTTACGGTGACGTATATAAAGCAACGGAGATGAAAGTTCCTTCTGCAGGAAAAGCAGAGCTTGTATTTACAGACGAGCAGGGCAACGAGACAAGAGAGCTTATTCATGACTTTAAGGGAGCAGGTATTCTTCAGGGAATGCACAATCTTGAATCATCAATAGAAAGCTTTGCAAGAAGCTGCTTTAATTTTGCACTTGATACAAAGCAGGATTTATGGTTTGCAACAAAAGATACCATATCAAAGAAATATGACCATACATTCAAGGATATATTCCAGGAAATATATGATAAGGAATATGATGAGAAATTTAAAGCTGCAGGTATAGAGTATTTTTATACTCTTATTGATGATGCAGTTGCCAGAGTTATGCGTTCAGAGGGCGGATATATCTGGGCATGTAAAAATTATGATGGTGATGTAATGAGTGATATGGTGGCGACAGCTTTTGGTTCACTTTCAATGATGACATCAGTACTCGTTTCTCCTGACGGATATTATGAGTATGAAGCTGCACATGGTACTGTTCAAAGACATTATTATAAGCATCTTAAGGGAGAAGAGACATCTACAAATCCTATCGCTACTATTTATGCATGGACAGGTGCATTAAGAAAGCGTGGTGAGCTTGACAAAATAAGCGCATTGTGTGATTTTGCAGATAAGCTTGAAAGAGCTTGTGTTGAAACAATAGAAAAAGGTCAGATGACAAAGGATTTAGCACTTATAACTACAATGCCAAATCCTGAGACTTTGAATACACAGGATTTTATTAAAGCAGTAAGATCCACTCTTGAAGATTTGATTTAGTACATTTTTAGTTTGTAACGAGGATATTTGCATGAGATTTAAGTTTGAGATGAAAGATTTAGTTAAGTTACCGAATATATTGTGTTATATAAGGATAGCCATGGTTCCGTGGTTTCTTTATGTTTATTTTACAGCTGTGGAACCTAAGGATTATTATTTTGCTACACTTATAGTTTTGGCTTCAGGACTTACAGACTTTTTAGATGGTCAGATAGCAAGAAGATGCAATATGATAACTGATCTTGGTAAACTGATAGACCCGATTGCAGATAAGATGATGCAGTTTGCAATGCTTCTTGCATTAACCCTAAAAATACAGTATATGTACCTGCTTGTGATTTATCTTATTTTAAAAGAAATAATTTCAGGTGTTATGGCGGCGATTATTATAAGAAAATATAAGCGCAGACTTAATGGCGCAAAATGGTATGGTAAAGTATGTACAGCAATTCTTTATGCTGTGATGCTTGTGCTTGTTGCATTTCCTAATATTGCGTATGGTGTAAAAAGCGTTCTTATGTTAGTATGTGCAGCTGCTTTGACATTAGCCTTTGTTATGTACATCAGATTGTATATTATTATGATAAATGATGCGAAAGAAGGAAAAGATGATAAGCTCTTATATTGATGAGTCGCTTAAGAAATGAGGATTAAAATGATTAATTATACTTTTCACGAGATGAATCCCGGACAATTTGCAGTATGGTTTTTTATTTACAGCTTTTTAGGCTGGTGTATGGAGTGTATAGTTATAAGACATCAGCTTGGCAGGTGGGAAAATAGAGGTTTTGCAAAGTTACCATTTTGCGTAATTTATGGTTTTGGTGCTTTTTTTGCATTGAATTTGTTTGAGCCTATCAAAAATAATTATTTACTTTTATATATAGCCAGCAGTATAGGCGCAACAGCCTTTGAGTTTGTTGTAGCAAAGGTTATGCTTAAGCTGTTTGGTGAAGTATGGTGGAATTATGAACATCTGCCTTTTAATTACAAAGGAATACTTTGTCTGCAGAGTACGCTTGGATGGGGATTTGTAGGTGTGTTTATCGTAGGCTTTTTAAATAAAGTTCTCGAAGCATTTGTTAAATCGCTTGATTTAAGATTTGTCACTGTTTTAGGTGCAGTACTCACAGTATCATATGTGATTGATTTTTCTTTTAATTTTACAAAGAGATTGTCAATAAAAAGGAGGCTTGCAAAAGATAAAAAAGTTGATAACGCACAGTTTGAATCGGAAAATGTGCAGGCTAATGCAGGCCAGGTTAAGTAAATAATGTGATTTAAGCATAATCGCTAAGTGTTGTAATTGACTTATGCGGTTATGCTTTTTTTGAAAGGTTATTAGTGTGAAAAATCATGTTGATACGATGATTTTTCACACAGCTATTTGTTTCT
>ENA-ORMO01000558-ORMO01000558.1-human-gut-metagenome-genome-assembly--contig:-NODE-558-length-51916-cov-4.772353_pt1 | contig 51916 bp, 57 predicted proteins | sample MGYA00242106_ERZ509001 | MGnify/ENA primary metagenome ERZ509001 (study PRJEB26280, sample SAMEA2338736) | human gut metagenome | biome: human gut; feature: human-associated habitat; material: faeces...
AGGCGGTGTAGGTCTCTTTATTGGACTGTTTCTGGGAGTCGCCGGAAAGAAATTTGCTGTAGAGGTAGATGAAAAGGAAATTAAGATCAGAGAAGAACTTCCTGGAAATAACTGTGGTGGATGCGGTTATCCGGGGTGTGACGGTCTTGCAGCGGCTATCGCAAAAGGAGAGGCACCAGTAAATGCCTGTCCAGTAGGTGGAGCGGCCGCCGCAGCCAAAATAGCTGCTATTATGGGTCAGGAAGCAGGAGAAGCAGTACGAATGACTGCTTTTGTAAAATGTGCAGGTGATTGTGAACAAGCAGCTCAGAATTATAATTATTCTGGAGTGAAGGATTGTAAAATGGCTGCTTTGATGCAAAATGGCGGTTCTAAAGCGTGTACTTATGGCTGCCTTGGATATGGATCCTGTGTGAAAGCCTGCAGTTTTGATGCGATTCACATTGTGAATGGCATTGCAGTAGTAGATAAGGAAAAGTGTAAGGCATGTGGTAAGTGCGTGGCAGAATGCCCTAAGAAGCTCATTGAACTCATTCATTATGAGCAGAAACAGGTAGTAGCCTGCAATTCCAAAGACAAAGGAAAAGCAGTGATGGATGCCTGCAAAGTGGGTTGTATTGGATGCAGAAAATGTGTGAAGGAATGTCCCCAGGAGGCCATTACTGTAGTGGATAATGTGGCACACATTGATTCCGAAAAATGCATTAACTGCGGAAAGTGCAAAGAAACCTGTCCAAGAAAAATAATTGTGTAGGTACATAGGAAGTAATAGAGAGTTCTTGTATGAAATAATGACATCAAGGAAACTTTTATAAGAGCTGTGGTGTGGAACTGCGATCAGGAATATTTATGCGGTTCCAGCTACGGCTCTTTTTTACGAACACATATTTGCATTTTTCTTCATCCTATGATAAGATAAATCACAGTCAACCAGACAATTCACAAAAAGGAGTATTTTATGAAGAAAAAGGACGTACTGCTCATAGGTAGTGTTGTGATTCTGGCTGCGCTGTTCTGGTTCGTGCCAAGAATGATTGGGATGTTTCACCAGGAGGAAAAACTGCAGCTTCGGATTACAGTTGCAGGAAAGGAATATGGAACTTATGCTCTAGAAAAAGAACAGACCATTGAAATACAAGATACGAATGTGTGTGAAATCAAAGATGGAAAGGTAAGTATGATTTCAGCCCAATGTCCAGATCAATTGTGCAGAAGGCAGGGGCCTATTCACAGACAGGGAGAAACCATTGTCTGTCTGCCTAATAGGGTAGTACTAGAAATAAAAGGAACTGGGGAACAGGCAGAAGTGCCCCTAGATGCCACAGTGAATTAGAGGAATTTTATGAATCAAAATATGAGAATCAGAAAGCTTGCCTGGATGGGGCTGTTGGCTTCTCTAGCGATTATTTTTGGATATGTAGAGATGTTATTTCCTGTTTTTGTCAGTATTCCGGGAATCAAATTAGGACTTGCCAATTTAGTGACGGTGTTTCTTCTGTATACTTGCACTTATAAGGAAGCTGGAATTGTTTCTGTTATCCGTATTGTGGTTATTGGATTTTTATTTGGAAATCTGTTTTCCATTTTGTTTAGTCTAGCAGGAGCAGGTCTTAGCCTTGCTTGTATGACTATAGCGAAGAAATATAAGGATTTTTCTGTGATAGGAGTCAGTATTCTTGGAGGCATCACACATAATCTGGGACAAATTGTGATTGCAGCTTTGGTAGTGGAGAATGTGAATCTTTTTTACTATCTTCCGGCTCTTATGATAGCCGGGTTAGTGACTGGCTTGCTTATTGGCATTGTTACTGGAGAGATTCTAAAAAGAGCTTCTATAAAGATAAGATGAGAAGAGAGGAAACAGGATGATTGCGTATATAAAAGGCAAAGTAGCGGAAATACTGGAAGATAGGGTGATTTTGGAGGCTGGTGCCATGGGGTATAATCTCTTCATGCCTATGGCAAGTGCAGAAGCGGTTCTAAAAAGAGGCGATGAAGTGAAGCTCTATACCCATTTGCATGTGCGGGAAGATGTCATGCAGCTTTTTGGATTTCTTACAAAAGATGATTTGCACACCTTTCAGCTACTTTTAGGGGTAAATGGAATCGGGCCCAAAGCGGCTCTTGGGATTTTGTCTGGGCTTACAGCAGATGAATTGCGTTTTGCTGTGTTGTCTGAAGATGTAAAGACCATATCCAAAGCCCCAGGAGTTGGGAAGAAAACAGCCCAAAAGCTGATTTTAGAACTAAAGGATAAGATGGATCTTCAGGAAGCCTTTGATTTAAAAACACAGCATGTACAGGAAGCACAGGGAGATATGGCAGATTTATCCGATGCTAGAAGAGAGGCAGTGGAAGCATTGACTGCCCTGGGATACTCAGGAGCAGATGCCCTAAAGGCAGTGAAAAGAGTAGAGATGACTTCTGGTATGGATGTGGAGACTCTGCTGAAGGCAGCTTTGAAAAATTTATTTTAGGACTGCCAGGAAGGATAGCGCATGGAGAGAAGAATTATTACAACAGATGTGATGGAAGAGGATTTGCGTACAGAAGGAAATCTGCGTCCACAGTATTTGGAAGATTACATTGGGCAGGAAAAGGCAAAAGGAAATCTGAAGATTTATATTGAAGCAGCAAAACAGCGAGGGGATGCCCTGGATCATGTGTTGTTCTATGGCCCTCCAGGGCTTGGGAAAACGACTCTGGCAGGTATTATTGCTAATGAAATGGGAGTACATATGAAGGTGACCAGTGGTCCGGCTATTGAGAAACCAGGAGAAATGGCTGCAATTTTAAATAGTCTTCAGGAAAATGATGTACTTTTTGTAGATGAAATCCATCGTTTAAATCGCCAGGTAGAAGAAGTATTATATCCTGCTATGGAGGATTATGCCATTGATATTATGATTGGAAAAGGGGCAACAGCCCGATCTATTCGTTTGGATTTGCCTAAATTTACTTTGGTAGGAGCTACCACTAGGGCAGGACTTCTTACTGCACCCTTGCGGGATCGCTTTGGTGTGGTACACCATTTGGAATTTTATACAGAGCAGGAGTTACAGACTATTATTCTTCATTCGGCCAAGGTGTTAGGCGTGGAAGCAGACGCGGCAGGAGCCCTGGAAATGGCCAAGCGTTCCAGAGGAACCCCACGTCTGGCTAATCGTTTGTTAAAAAGAGTAAGGGATTTTGCTCAGGTGAAATATGATGGAAGGATTACAAAAGAAGTAGCAGATTTTGCTATGGATTTGTTGGAGGTAGATAAGTACGGGCTGGATCAAACGGATCGTTTGTTGCTTACCACGATTATAGAGAAATTTTCCGGCGGTCCGGTGGGACTAGATACTTTAGCGGCTGCCATTGGTGAGGATGCGGGAACCATAGAGGATGTGTATGAGCCCTATCTGATTAAAAACGGATTTCTCCTTAGAACCCCGAGAGGAAGAGCCGTAACAGAATTGACCTATCATCATCTGGGGATAAAATAATAGTTGTTTTTCCTGAAATTTCGATTATAATAGACAATAGGAACGTAAGAAAAAGGTGGGAGGAACCAGATGGCAGTGAAAAATATAACCCAGGTATTAATTGGGGGAAAGATTATCACATTAAGCGGTTATGAAAGTGAAGAATACCTTCAAAAGGTTGCAAATTATATGAACAGTAAACTGACAGAACTAAGCCAAATACCGGGCTATAGCAGACAGGCCCAGGAGACAAGACATACATTGCTGAGTCTAAACATTGCAGATGACTATTTTAAGGCGAAAAGACAGGCTGAAATGTTCGAGGAGGATTTAGAGGCCAAAGACCGTGAAATGTATGATTTAAAACATGATTTAATTAATGGTCAGGTAGAGCTGGAACGCGCCAAAAAAGAAGCAGAAGAAAATGCCAGACAGGTACAAACCCTTAGGGATAAAATTGCAGAGCTGGAGAAAGAGTTAGAAGAATTATTAAATTAAGGAAGAGATAACAAGTGGGGTGGGCAGAGATTGTTACGCCCCATTTCTGTTTTTAAAAGGAAAAGAGTGTATGAAATCAGAATTACTTGCGCCGGCAGGATCTTATGAGGGTCTGCAGGCAGTGATAAAGGCAGGGGCAGATGCGGTCTATATAGGTGGCCGCATGTTTGGTGCCAGAGCCTATGCAAAAAATCCAGAGCAGGATGAAATGTTGGAGGCGATTGACTATGCCCATCTTCATGGAAAGAAAATTTATCTTACCGTCAATACGCTGCTGAAGAATCAAGAACTTCAGAGAGAATTGTATGATTTTCTAGCGCCTTATTATGCTCAGGGGCTGGATGCAGTGATTGTCCAGGATTTCGGAGTCCTGTCTTTTATAAAGCGAGAATTTCCAGAGCTGTCCATCCATGCCAGTACACAAATGGCTATTACAGGGCCTTATGGAACTAGGCTTATGCAGGAAGCAGGAGTCTCCAGAATTGTGACAGCAAGAGAATTATCACTGAAGGAGATTCAGAAGATTTACCAGGAGACAGGAATGGAAATCGAAAGTTTCGTTCATGGCGCTTTGTGCTATTGCTATTCTGGTATGTGTCTTTTTAGTAGTATGTTGGGAGGAAGGAGTGGAAACAGAGGGCGATGCGCCCAGCCATGCCGTCTTCCTTATACAGCCTATGAAAAAGGAAAGCAAATAAGCGGAAAAGATGGTGCTTATTTATTAAGTCCGAAGGACATGTGTACAGTAGAAATTTTGCCAAAGCTTTTGGAAGCGGGAGTTTATTCTCTGAAAATTGAGGGAAGGATGAAGCGTCCGGAATATGCAGCAGGAGTTACAGCTATTTACCGCAAATATCTAGACTTGTATGAGAAACATCCAAAAGCCTATCAAGTGGAAAAAGAAGATTTGCAGGAGCTTCTTGATTTGTATCAGAGAGATGGTTTTAATAGAGGCTATTATGAGATGCATAATGGAAAAACCATGATGGCAGTATACAATCAAAAGGAACAGGATCGGAAACAAAAAATCCGAACCACCAGAAATGAAGAATTGTTCAAAAGATTGAAGAAGCAGTATCTGGATACCAAGTTGCAGGAAGCGATTACAGGAACTTTGGTGCTTTGTGCAGATACCCCAGCAGTCTTGGATTTGGAATTTCAGGATGTACAGGTGCAGGTTTTAGGGGAGACAGTAGAAAAGGCCCAAAAACAGCCTCTTACTGAGGAACGTGTGAAAAAGCAGATGGAAAAAACAGGACAGACCCCTTTTGTTTTTACGCAGTTAGAGGTGATTACGGATGAGGCGGGCTTTCTTCCTATGCAGAGTTTAAATGAATTAAGAAGAGCTGGATTGGAAAAATTGGAAACAGCTTATTTGTCTCAGTACAGGAGACAATTGCCAAAACGTTCTTCAAGAAAAGTGGAAACAGAGAAGAATACGAATTACGCTGCTATACAACAAAAGCTGTATGCATCTGTGGAAACAAGAGAGCAGTGGGAAGAAGTGCTGAAGGAACCAGGCATTGACGGTATTTATGTTAGTATGTCTCTGTTTTCCGAAAAAACCTTTTTATCAGAAGTTTTTGAGGCAGTAGAAGAGGCTAGCAAAAGAGAAAAGGAATGTTTTCTTACGTTGCCTTATGTGCTGCGAGAAGGAAAAATGGATGGTAAGGAAGCAGAAATTCAGAAAATTGCCCAAAAAGTCGATGGATTTCTAGTGCGGAATCTGGAGGAGCTTGGTTATCTGAGAGATTTAGGGCTTATCCAGAAGGCCATAGGTGATTATTCTCTGTATAGTTTTAATGACGAAAGCCAGAGATTTCTTATGGATGAAGGAATGAAAAGAACTACAGTACCTTTAGAGCTAAATGGAAAGGAACTTTTCAATAAAGATTGTGGGGACAGTGAAATGATTATTTATGGATATTACCCCATGATGATTTCAGCCCAATGTATCAAGAAAACATGTGGAACCTGTGACCATCAGTCTAAGACCATACAGCTCAAGGACCGATATGGAAATTCCTTTGCAGTGAAAAGTGATTGTCAGTTCTGTTATTCTGTTATTTACAATAGCGTGCCTACGGGGCTTTTGGAAGAACTAGAACAAATCCAAGCATTGAAGGTAGCTTCTGTAAGGATGAATTTTACCTGGGAAAACAGGGAGGAGACCAGAAAGATTTTAGATCTTTTTGTGGAAAAAAAGAAAAAGACGGGGAAAATGCCGGTATTTACCAAAGGGCATTTTAAACGTGGTGTAGAGTAGGTGAAAAAGTGCTTAATATTATTATCGAACTTTCAAAATATTTATTGCTGGTTTTGATTCTTTTGTACACTTTTGAGAGTTTTACCGTATTTAGGTACGAAGATGACTATGATAAAAGGTACATTTTAAGGAAACAGCTTTTACTGATTGTATTTATTGATTTTACTGCATTTCTGGTTCTTTTTTTAAAAAAAGAAGAAGTGGAGATTATCTATCTGTTTGGAGCATTGCTGCTGTATTTAGTGGCTGTCCAGGCATTATACAGGCTGTTTTATAAACAGGCTTCCATTTTGCTTTTGAATCATATGTGTATGCTTTTGTCCATTGGGTTTATTATGCTCACCAGATTAGATCCTGATTCTGCGAAAAGGCAATTTTTAATTGTAGCTGCGGCTACCATGATTGCTATGATCATTCCAATTATGATTAAAAAGATGACGTTTTTAAAAAAATGGACCTGGTTTTATGCAGTAGCAGGAATGGGGCTTTTGGCGGTTGTTCTGGTGTTTGGAGATAGAGTAAATGGAGCTAAAATTAACATTAATATTGGCTCGTTTGCCTTTCAGCCTTCTGAGTTTGTGAAGATTATTTTTGTCTTTTTTGTGGCTAGCAGGCTATATAAGAAGAGTGCAGGGTTTAAGGATCATGTGATTACGACTGCTGTTGCGGCTGCTTATGTGCTGATTTTGGTGCTTTCCAGGGATTTGGGAAGCGCGGTGGTATTCTTTATTACTTATGTCATTATGCTGTATGTGGCAACCAAGAATCCCTTCTATCTGTTTGCAGGTCTTGGAAGCGGTTGTGGGGCTGCAGTGATTGCCTATTTCTTGTTTGGACATGTGCGACAACGTGTAGTGGCATGGAAAACCCCCTTTTCTGTATATCAGAATGAAGGCTATCAGATTGTTCAGGGACTCTTTGCTATAGGAACAGGAGGATGGTTTGGGATGGGACTTTGTCAGGGGTCACCGGAAATGATTCCTTTTGTAAAACAGGACTATATGTTTGCGGCTATTTGTGAGGAACTGGGAGGACTTTTTGCCATTTGCATGATTTTAATCTGCATGAGTATGTTTCTTCTGGTAGTAAATATTTCTCTTAGAATCAAGAAACGATTCTATAAGCTCATTGCACTTGGGCTTGGAACAGAATATGCATTTCAGGTATTTCTCACTATTGGGGGAGTTACAAAGTTTATTCCAATGACGGGAATCACTTTGCCTTTGGTAAGTTATGGAGGAAGCTCTGTGCTTAGTACAATTATAATGTTAGCAATTATCCAGGGACTTTATATTTTAAGAGAAGACGAGGATGAGGAAGTTGAAAAGCAAAGATAAAAAACGAAGAAAAGCAAAACGATCCATTAATAAGGAATTTACAATTATCAGTTATTTTTTTGTATTAATCTTTCTGTCTTTGGCAGGATATATGGTATATTTTAATGTAGTGAAGAGAGAAGATGTAATTAACAGTCCTTATAATACCAGACAGAATCAATTTCAGGAGAGGATTCTAAGAGGAAGTATTCTGTCAGCAGATGGTCAGGTTCTGGCGCGGACCGATACCGATGGTGAGGGCAATGAAACAAGAGTCTATCCGTTTGCTAATATGTATGCACACGTAGTTGGATATGATACAAAGGGAAAAAGCGGTGTGGAATCTCTGGCCAACTTCTCTTTGATGACTTCCCATAATAACTATGTGGATCAGGTAAAAAATGAAATTCTGGAGAAAAAGAATCCAGGAGATCATGTGGTACTTACTTTAAATAATACCTTACAGCAGGTAGCGTACAATGCACTGGGTTCCTATAAGGGGGCTGTTGTGGTAATGGATCCTCAGACAGGAGCTGTGTTAGCTGAGGTGAGTAAACCGGATTTTAATCCGAACACAGTGGATCAAGATTGGGAGACATTGGTAAACGATGCGTCTAATAGTAGTCTCTTGAACCGGGCTACTCAGGGAGCTTATCCTCCTGGTTCTATTTTTAAAGTAGTGGATACTTTGGCTTATCTTCGTGCCCATGGAACGATTGAAGGCTTTCAGTATACCTGTAATGGAAAAATTACGGTGGATGGACATACGATACCATGTTTTGCAGGAGAGGTTCATGGAACAGAGGATTTTACTACAGCATTTGCTGAGTCTTGCAATACAGCATTTACGCAAATTGGGTTAGATTTAGGTAAAGATATCTTAAATGATACAGCGGAAAGTTTATTGTTTAATTCTAAGTTGCCTATTTCTCTGGATTATCATAAAAGTAAATTTGATTTAGGTGAAAATCCAGGAAATCCATTGCTTATGCAGACGGCGATTGGACAGGGAAATACCCTGGTATCGCCCATGCATATGGCTATGATTACCAGTGCCATTGCCAATAAGGGAAAATTAATGCAGCCTTATTACATCGAACATGTGGAGACCGTAGGTGGAAAAACAGTTGAAACTACAAAGCCGAAAGTCTATAAAGAACTGATGACAGAGCAAGAGGCGGAAGTTCTGAAAAATCTTATGACAGAAGTAGTGAACAGGGGAACTGGCACAAAGTTGTCAGGGGAAAGTTATACGGCAGCAGGAAAAACCGGTTCTGCGGAATATTATGGAACAGATGGAAGTGTAAAAACCCATTCCTGGTTTATTGGATTTTCTAATGTGGAAGACCCGGATTTGGCCATTGCAGTCATTGCAGAAGGAGCAGGAACAGGAAGTAAGGTGGCTGTACCTGTGGCCCATCAGATTTTTAATGCTTATTATTATGGTGGAATGTAAAAAGTGCCAATTTTTCCTTGCTAAATTTGTTAATTTTGTTGCACATGCATGAAAAAAGAGGTATACTACCAGTAAGGAAACACAACGCGGACATGGTAACATGTCTTTAGCAGGAGGATGTGCAAAATGATTGAAGCAACAAGCTGTGGCGGGGTGGTAATATATCGAGGAAAAATACTGACTTTGTACAAGTCCTATAAACACAAGTACGAAGGCTGGGTACTTCCAAAGGGAACCGTAGAGAAAGGTGAGGATTACAAGGATACCGCTTTACGGGAAGTAAAGGAAGAAGCAGGAGTAACCGCAAATATTATCAAATATGTAGGAAAAAGCCAGTATAGTTTTTGCGTACCGGAAGATACTGTAGAAAAGGACGTTTACTGGTATTTGATGTCTGCAAACAGTTATTATAGCAAACCGCAGAGGGAAGAATACTTTGTAGATTCCGGCTTTTACAAATTCCATGAAGCTTACCATCTTTTACGTTTTTCAAATGAAAAGCAGATTTTGGAAAAGGCTTACAATGAATACCTGGATTTGAAAAAGGCAAATCTTTGGGGCAATCGAAAGTACTTTTAGGAGAAGGGGCTGGAGTTTCCGGTCCCTTTTTGCATGAAAGGAGGAAAAGATATGCTGGAGCAGATTGATTTGACGAAAAAAATGCCGAAAGAAGTGTATCAGAAACAAATGGAACAAATGGAGACAGAGTTGGCAGCTTTGCAAAGGGAATGTAAAGCTCTGGGGATTCCTGTGATTCTTGTTTTTGAAGGATTGGATGCATCAGGAAAAGGGGTACAGATTAATAAGCTGATACATCCATTAGATCCTAGAGGGTTTGAGGTACACGCAATCAAGGAAGAAACAGAAGAGGAGCGTATGCATCCTTTTTTGTGGAGATTCTGGACGAAAACACCGGAAAAGGGACGTATTGCTATTTTTGATACTAGTTGGTATCGGAAGGTTTCCATTGAGCGGTTTGAACACAAACTGCCAAAGGAAGAACTGGCTTATGCATATCAAGAAATCACTACCTTTGAACGTGCGCTGGCAGATGATGGAAATGTTTTGATCAAGTTCTTTCTACACATCAGCCAGAAGGAGCAGAGAAAGCGTTTTGATAAGATGCTGCATTCTAAGGAAACTGCCTGGAAAGTAAGCAAGGAAGATGAAAAGCGTAATAAAGAGTACCATAGATACAAAGAAATCTGTGAGGAAATGTTAGAGCGGACAGAGAGTGAATATGCTCCATGGATTCTTATTGAAGCAGAGGATCGGAGATTTGCTACTGCCAAAATTTTTTCTCAGGTTATCCAGCAATTAAAAGAACGGGTTTGCCAGGAGAGGGAAAAAGTGGCCCAAAAGTCAGAAATGCATAGAAATATACAAATGGAAACAGACCAGAAGAATCTTATGGAATCTTCTGTGTTAAGCAAGGTAGATTTAACCCTGGCTTACACAGAAGAAGAATATAAAAGAAAGCTTAAGACTCTTCAGGAACGGTTAGGTCTTCTTCACAGTGAACTTTACCGGAAGCGGATTCCTATGGTTTTAGGGTTTGAAGGCTGGGACGCAGGGGGAAAAGGAGGAGCCATTAAACGGCTTACAGATGCTATGGATCCAAGAGGGTATTTGGTAAGTCCTACAGCAGCACCTACGGCAGTGGAGAAAAATCATCATTATTTGTGGCGTTTCTGGAAAAATATGCCAAAGGACGGGCATGTGACTATTTTTGACCGTACCTGGTATGGAAGAGTTATGGTGGAGCGAATTGAAGGGTTCTGTACAAAGGAAGAATGGCAGAGGGCTTATCGGGAAATTAATGATATGGAGGCACATCTGGCACATTCCGGTGCTATTGTGCTGAAGTTTTGGATGCAAATTGACAAGGATGAGCAGGAGCGCAGATTTAAAGAGCGTATGGAGAATCCACAAAAGCAGTGGAAGATTACAGATGAGGACTGGAGAAACAGGGAGAAGTGGGATCTTTATGAAGAAGCAGTAAATGAGATGATTATTCGTACATCTACTTCCTATGCCCCGTGGATGATTGTAGAAGGAAATAATAAATACTATGCCAGGGTAAAGGTCCTTGAGACTGTGGTAAAAGCCATGGAAGAAAGGCTGAAATAAATCTTATGTTAAATTGGTATAAGCAGCTATATATTGGCGATAATGCAAAAAAGAAGAAAAAAGAATGGATTCGGAAGATTAATATGGGAGCCGGAGTAGTGGATGTTTATCTCATTACTCTGGCAGTGAATCCAGAAAACCAGCTGGAAATCTTTTCGGCAAATGAACTAAAACAAAAGGCCAGAAGGCGTAATTGTCCACTGATTATTGGACTATGTAAAGGATACGAAGAGGCTTTGGAATTGACTGTGAAGTTAGTGCAGCAGACTTATGAGGAAACCGGAACAGCCAGGGTAAGAGAATGGCTGGAAAATCAGATGAGAGGGAAGCAGCAGGTGACATGACATGGGAATTTTACATATCATTCTAGGTATCATAAAAGTTGTGGGCATATTGCTTCTGATTGTACTTGGGATTTTTTTACTGGGAATCCTGGCGCTCTTGTTTTGCCCTGTAACTTATAGGGCGCAGGGGAGCAAGGGTACGGATTCTTATGAAGGTTATGTGCAGATTGCCTGGCTGTTTCGATTGGTTTCTTTTATGTTTTCTTTCAGAAGTGGGACTGAGGGCAGTTTTTCTATACGCGTTTTGGGAATTCCTCTAAACCGAAATAGGAAAAAAAGAAACAAGAAGGTTTCAGAGAAGCGAAAAATTTCAAAAGAAAAAATTCGTTCAAAAACAGAGGAATCCAATTTGGTAGAGACAATTCCAAAACCGAAATTGTCTGAACAAAAAGAATCACAGCAGGAAGCAACAGAAGAAAGTACTGAAAAAACTATGGATGAAACAGAGAAAAAAACAGATTCCGTGTTTCAGAAGCTGCAGGAGTTTTTCGAACAGATTCCTGGTATACCAAAAAAAATTCTAGATCGTTTCAAAAAAATCAGCTTAACAGTTCATGGTATTTATGATAAGATAAACCAAATAAGAGAATTTCTGGAATCTGAACGTTTTGCCAGGCTAAAAACTCTGTGTTTCCAAGAGGGAAAACGGATGATTCATCATATCAGACCCAGAAAGGTAAATGGCCATATCAAAATCGGCACAGGCGATCCTTATGTTACAGGACAAATTTTAGCAATGGCAGGGATATTTTTTCCCTTATATGGAGAACATATTACAATAGAGCCTTATTTTGAGCAAAGGATTTTAGAAGGAAATATTTCTGTAAAAGGAAGAATTTATGGGAGTTTTTTTGTACGGCTGGTATGGAAACTGCTCCGAAATTCAGATATCCGATTTATGATAAAGAGAATAAAACGAGGTTAAGGAGGAACTCAATATGGCTTCAGAAAACAATTTTCAATCTACAGTAGAATCCCTGTTTAAAGGAATGGATAGTTTCATTACAACAAAGACAGTGGTAGGAGATGCAATTACCGTGGGAGATACCATTCTTTTGCCTTTGGTGGACGTATCTTTTGGTGTAGGAGCAGGTGCTTTTTCAGGAGAAAAGAAAAATAATGGCGGCGGCGGTATGGGAGGTAAAATTTCTCCAAGTGCAGTTTTGGTCATTTCTAATGGAGTTACAAAACTGGTTAATATCCGTAACCAGGATGGTCTGACTAAGATTTTAGACATGGTGCCAGATTTTCTAAACAAATTTTCAGAAGGAAAGAAGGAAACAGAACTAGATTCCAAGGAAGTGCAAGATACGGGAGAGCAATAAAAACAAAAGAAAGATAGAAAGAAGGACTGCTGCAGGTTATCTGCGGTAGTTTTTTGCATATACTATAAAAAGGGGAAAAAGGAGAACCAGAATATGAGCCGTGTATGCGGACTGTTTTTATTTGGCGTGGGCATCGGGCTGGTCATTGCATTGATTTTCCCGAAAACCTTTTTTATGGTGATTATGGCTGCTTTTTGCCTTCTGGCGGGTTATAACCTATTTTGCAGCTGTTAAAAACAAGACCTTGTCCCTAAGGACAAGGTCTGTTCTAACGTCAATCCGTTTTTTATGCTCTTTCTACTTTACCACTTCTTAAGCAGGAAGTACAAACATACATTTTTTTTGCGTTTCCGCCCTCTGCTTTTACTCTTACAGATTTGATGTTGGATTTCCACATTTTGTTTGATCTTCTATGAGAATGGCTCACATTGTTTCCGAAATGAGCACTTTTTTCACAAATTGCACACTTTGCCATGGTAGCACCTCCTTAAGTTTAAACTCACAACACTGCCTATTTTAGCAGATGAACTTTGTTTTTGCAAGTAAAATTATAAAAAAATTAAATTATTATTTCGTTTTTGGAAAAGATATGTTAGAATAGATAAAAAAGTATGGAGGTATCCGTGCATGAATGGATTTGTTGATACAGGATTAGGAAAAATTACAATTGATACAGATGTCATTGCTACTTATGCAGGAAGTGTGGCAGTAGAATGTTTTGGAATCGTAGGAATGGCTGCTGTGAGTATGAAAGATGGGCTGGTAAAACTTTTAAAGAGAGACAGCCTGAAACATGGAATCAATGTCTTAATAATAGACAATAAAGTAACTTTGGAATTTCATGTGATTGTAGCATATGGTGTGAGTATTTCCGCTGTTTCAGATAATTTAATTAGTAATGTGAAATATAAGGTGGAAGAATTCACAGGATTGTCCATTGAGAAAATTAATATTCTGATTGAAGGTGTCAGAGTTATTGACTAAACAGCAGAATGAAAGAAATGAATGGGATTTTAAGGAGGAAACATGTTTTGAATACCAATACCGTTGATGTGAAAATGCTTAGCCGGATGTTCCTTTCCGGGGCAAAAAATCTGGAAGCAAAAAAAGAGTGGATTAATGAATTAAATGTATTTCCTGTTCCAGACGGAGATACAGGAACCAACATGACACTGACCATTATGTCAGCAGCGTCTGAAGTCAGCGCTTTGTCTGATCCGACTATGAAAACTCTGGCAAAAGCAATTTCTTCCGGTTCTTTACGAGGTGCAAGAGGTAACTCAGGCGTTATTCTTTCACAGTTGTTAAGAGGATTTACAAGAGTCATAGAAAAGGCAGACAAAGTGGATGCACCAACCTTTGCAAGAGCTTTTGAAAAAGGCGTTGAAACAGCATACAAGGCAGTTATGAAGCCAAAAGAAGGTACGATTCTGACCGTTGCCAGAGGTGCTGCAGAAAAGGCTATGGAGATTGCAGAGGATTGTGAAAGTCTGGAGAACTTTTTTGCAGATGTGATAGCAGAGGCAGAGGCTGTTCTGGCAAGAACTCCAGAGATGCTTCCTGTATTAAAAGAGGCAGGTGTGGTAGACTCTGGCGGACAGGGACTTTTGGAAGTGTTGAAAGGTGCTTTTGACGGTTATCTGGGTAAGGAGATTGACCTGACTTTTGAAAAGCCGAAGTCCGGTGTCAGTGTAAAACCTGTATCAGCGGAAGAAAGTGACATTAAATTTGGATATTGTACAGAATTTATTATTATGCTGGAAAAGGAATTCCCAGAAAAAGAAGAACATGCGTTTAAAGAATATCTTATGTCCATTGGTGATTCTTTGGTAGTTGTGGCTGACGATGAAATTGTTAAAGTTCACGTACATACCAATGACCCAGGACAGGCAATCCAGAAAGCATTGACGTATGGACAGTTATCCAATATGAAGATTGACAATATGCGTTTGGAGCATCATGAGAAAGTTATCAAAGAAGCTGAAAAAATGGCAGCCCAGCAGGCAGCGCAGGAACCAGCTAAGGAGGTAGGCTTTATTTCTGTATCAGTAGGAGATGGAATGGGGCAGATTTTCCGTGAACTGGGTGCAGACTACCTAATTGAAGGCGGACAGACCATGAATCCAAGTACAGAGGATGTACTTCAAGCCATTGCACATGTAAATGCAGATAACATCTTTATTTTCCCGAATAATAAGAATATTATTCTGGCAGCCAATCAGGCAAGGGACTTAACGGAAGATAAAAATATTATCGTTATTCCTACAAAGACCATTCCTCAAGGAATCACAGCACTGATTTCTTATGTTCCGGATAAAACAGTGGAACAGAACACAGAAGAAATGATGGAAGCTATGAAACATGTAAAAACCGGACAGATTACTTATGCGGTTCGTGACACGAAGATTGATGATAAGGAAATCCGTCAAGGCGATATTATGGGGATTGGCGACCATGGTATGCTGGCTGTTGGAAAGGAAATCGAAGATACTGCAGTAGCAACCGTGCAGGAGATGGCAGATGAAGATTGTGAAATCATCAGTATTTATTATGGCTCGGATGTAACTGCAGAAGATGCAGAACAGCTTGCAGCACGTTTGGAAGAGCTGTATCCAGATTTTGATGTAGAATTAAATGAAGGCGGCCAGCCAATTTATTATTATGTTGTATCAGTAGAATAAAAAAAGGGATGTTACATCCCTTTTTTTATTGGGGAGGAAGAGGATTGAAGGAACGGGACAGTATTCGTAGTATTAAGGGGATTGGGGAGAAAACCCAGGCTTTGTTTGGCAAATTAGGGATTGAAACCATAGGAGATTTACTTCGCTATTATCCACGAGATTATGATGAGTACAAGACTCCGATAGCTGTGACTGAGATAAAAGAAGGAGAAAAATGTGCAGTTTTTGGTAGAATTTCCGGTAGAATTGGGTTGCATAGTACTGGAAGAAAGTCTGTAGTTACAGCAGGAATCCGAGAGGGGGAGTGCTTTTTACAACTTACGTGGTATAATATGCCCTTTTTGAGAAATACCCTTCAGGCTGGAGGAATGTATGTGTTTCGAGGAACCGTAGGGAAAAAGCAGGGAAGACTTAATATGGAGCAGCCGGAAATTTTTGGGAGAGAGGACTACCAAAAGATGCTGAATACCTTATATCCTATTTATGGTCTAACAAAGGGGCTTACCAATAAACTTATGGTAAAAACAATGCATCAGGTGTTAGAATCCAGAGAACTAGTACAGGAGTATCTGCCAGAAGAATACCGGACACATTATGGGCTTTCAGAATACAATTATGCGGTTTCCCACATTCATTTTCCCCAAAATAGGGAGGACTTAGTTATAGGACACAAACGCTTGGTGTTTGATGAGTTTTTGTTCTTTCTTCTTTCTGTAAAAATGATGAAAGAAAAAAGTCAAGATGCAGTCAATGAGTTTCCTATGAAACTGGTTTGGGAGACAGAAAATCTCATAGAGTCTCTGCCTTATACACTTACCAATGCTCAGAAGCGTGTATGGAATGAAATTGAAGCAAACATGACAAGCAAAAGTCTTATGTCCAGACTGGTTCAGGGAGATGTGGGAAGTGGGAAAACAATTATTGCTTTTCTAGCTATGATTTTGGCAGCAGCCAATGGCTATCAGGCTGCTATTATGGCTCCCACAGAGGTTTTGGCAAAACAGCATTTTGACGGACTTTTTGGTTTGCTTAAGGAGCAGGGATTGCCTTATGAAGTGGTGCTTCTTACAGGTTCTAATACAGCAAAAGAAAAGAGAGAGCGGTATGAAAAAATTGCTTCTGGAGAGGCAAAACTCATTGTGGGAACCCATGCTCTGATTCAGGAAAAAGTGGAGTATCAGAATCTGGCTCTGGTGATTACAGATGAGCAGCACCGTTTTGGAGTAAAGCAAAGAGAAATGTTCTCCCAAAAAGGAGGAAGACCCCATGTATTAGTCATGAGCGCAACACCAATTCCCAGAACTCTTGCGATTATTTTGTATGGAGATTTGGATATTTCTATTATGGATGAGCTTCCGGCCAGAAGATTACCTATTAAAAATTGTGTGGTAGATACGTCTTATCGTCCGGCTGCCTATCGTTTTATCAAAAAGCAGGTAGCAGAGGGGAGACAGGTGTATGTGATTTGTCCCATGGTGGAGGAAAGTGAGGGCCTGGATGCAGAGAATGTAACAGATTATAGCAAAAGACTGGAAAAGGAACTTCCGAATACCGTTAAGGTGGGATGTCTTCACGGACGCATGAAACCTAGACAGAAGAACGAAATTATGGAAGCATATGCAAAGAATGAAATTCAGGTTTTGGTTTCTACCACAGTCATTGAAGTTGGAGTGAATGTTCCTAATGCAACGGTAATGATGGTTGAAAATGCAGAGCGTTTTGGACTTGCTCAGCTTCACCAGCTGCGTGGACGTGTAGGAAGAGGAGAACATCAGTCTTATTGTATTTTTATCCAGGGCAGTCAGGAGGAGGAAACCAAGAAGCGTCTGGAAATCCTAGAAAAATCCAACGATGGATTTCAAATTGCAGGAGAAGATTTACGTTTGCGTGGCCCGGGAGATTTTTTTGGTATCCGACAAAGTGGTGATATGGAGTTTCGGATTGCTGATATTTTTCAGGATGCAGAGATTTTGAAACAGGCAGCAGAAGCAGCAGCATCCATACTTGCATTGGATCCGGATTTGAGTTTAAAGCAGCATCAGCGACTAAAAGAACAACTTTTGTCTTATGGAAAGGAGCGTTTGGAAACACCTGGAATTTAGGAGGAGAAAAAAGGTAAAGATATCCAAGAAATAAGCTGAGTATTTCGTGGTTTTTTCAGAAGTTGCAGCGTAAAATAGAAAAAGATTGGGGGTTTTTCAAGATTATGGATTTTTTTGCTTGCACAATTCATGTATTTTCACTTGTCACAGGTAGAAAACCATAGAAAAACATAGAAATGAGAAAAAAACAGAAAACTTGAAAAATTCAAAAAAAAGGTTTATGATAGGTAGGACATAGAATAAAGGAGGAGAATGAAATGTCAGTTAGAAAGACAACCACAAAAGCTGCAAAGATAACTGCAGCGGCAGATGTAATGACTACTCCGGCGAAGACAGAAGAAATTAAGACAGAACCCGTTTCAGCAAAAAAAGCACCTGTAAAAAGAGCTGCTGCAAAAAAAACAGCTACATCTACCACAAAGAAAGTAGAGGTAAAAGAGGCTGTTTATATCCAGTTTGCAGGAGCTGAATATAATTTGGACGAAATCAGAGCGAATGTGAAAAAAGCCTGGATGGATGAAACAGGAAAAAAAGAAAGCGATATCAAAGACATACAGATTTATGTAAAACCGGAAGAACATGCTGCATACTATGTAGTAAATCAGGAAGTTATAGAAGGCGGAAGAAAAATCGATCTGTAAGGATCAGGAAAGAAAGAGGGGATTCCTTTTATTATCTCAATGGATAACAGAAGAAAGCCCCTCTTTTTTGTCATATTATTTTGTTATGATTTCTAGCTTAGAACTGCTGAGAAGAACCTGTTCCAGACATCTGACGTTCCTGAGCTTCAATCATTTTTTTTACCATATATCCACCTACAGAACCATTCTGTTTGGAAGTCAGGTTTCCGTTGTATCCATCTGTAAGAGGTACACCTAATTCATTGGCAACTTCATATTTGAAGCGGTTTAAGGCACCTTTGGCTTCTGGTACTGCTGCTCTGTTAGAAGAAGTATTATTAGACATTTTTTTGTTCCTCCTTTGGAATTTAAAATTTTTTGTTACAATGGTAGTATGTGAAATATAAATTTTTTTACACTAGAAGTTCTTTCATATTTTGACAAATTTTGAGAAATGTATTACAATAAATAGTCGGATTTGCATGACAGAGTTGTTTTTGTAAAAAATGTATAAAACACGAAAAAATAATTGCAAGAAGTTGGTGTTTTTGCTATAATTACTCTGGACTGCAAGTAGAGCAAGTATTTGCTCTTCTGAAGTAATTAAAAAAATAAGGATGATGTAAATGAACGTTGGGATTATAGCACATAACAGTAAAAAAGCTTTGATTGAAGATTTCTGTATTGCTTATAAAAATATTTTGGCAAAACATGAAATCTATGCAACAGGTACCACAGGAAGAAGAATAGAAGAAGCTGCAAATCTCCATGTCCATAAGTTTCTGCCGGGCAGCATGGGAGGCGACAAGCAGTTTACAGAGATGATTGAACGGGGAGACATTGATATGGTCATCTTTTTTTACAATCCATCGATGATTAACCCAAAAGAACCAGACGTATACCAGATTTCTAGATGTTGTGACCAGTATAATATTCCCATTGCAACGAATATTGCTACTGCGGAATCCCTGATTCTGGGCTTGGATCAGGGAGATTTGGACTATCGTTTGAATCGTTAGAAGGAATAACAGATATGAGAGTGATTGCAGGAAGCGCAAAAAGTATGCCACTGAAAACCATTCAGGGTGTGGAGACAAGACCTACTACAGACAGGATTAAGGAAACCCTATTTAATATGCTTCAGCCCTATTTGTGCGAAAGTAGATTTTTAGATTTATTTGCAGGCAGTGGAGGAATTGGTATTGAGGCTTTAAGCAGAGGAGCAGATTACTGTGCTTTTATTGAGAAGAATAAAAAAGCCACAGCAGTGATTCAGGAAAATCTTTGTTTTACAAAATTAGAGGGAAGAGGCGAGGTATACTGCCAGGATGTATTGCGAGCTTTGGTGCAGCTGGAATGGGAGGAGCCTTTTGATTGTATTTTTATGGATCCGCCGTATCAGAAAGAGTTAGAAAAGCAAGTACTGGAGATTTTACAGGATGCCTCTTATGTAACAAAAGATACCCTGATTGTAGTGGAAGCCTCTTTGGAAACCAGTTTTGATTATCTGGAAGCATATGGTTTTTCCATGATAAAAGAAAAGAAATACAAGACAAATCAGCATGTATTTTTAAAAAAGAAATAGAGCAGAAAGGCAAGAGCATGACAAGAGCAATTTATCCGGGAAGTTTTGATCCGGCAACGTATGGTCATTTAGACATTATTAAAAGGGCGGCAGCTCTTTTTGATGAAGTCATAGTGGGAGTTTTGAACAATTCTGTAAAAAGTCCGTTGTTTTCTGTAGAAGAACGTGTTAATATATTAGAGAATATAATAGGCGATATCCCCAATGTGAAGATACAAGCTTTTGGAGGATTATCAGTGAATTTTGCAAAAAACTGTGAGGCCAAAGTAATTATTCGGGGATTGCGGGCAATTACAGATTTTGAATATGAACTCCAGATGGCTCAGACCAACCGTATTCTGTCAACGGATGTGGATACCATGTTTTTGACAACCAGTCTTCAGTATGCCTATTTGAGTTCCACAACGGTGAAGGAAGCGGCGTCTTTCGGAGCTGATATTTCTAAGTTTGTACCAGACTATGTGGTGCGTCAGGTGGAAGCAAAATTGAGCGGGATGAACCATAGGAAGTAATCTATACAATAAGGAGAAAAATGAAGATGAGTAGCAGAATAGAACAAATTATTGAAGAAATTGAAGAGTATGTAGAGAGTTGTAAATATCAGCCTCTTTCTACTACAAAAATTATTGTAAATAAGGAAGAAATCGAGGAGTTGTTAAGAGAGCTGCGTTTGAAGACTCCAGATGAAATTAAGAGATATCAGAAGATTATTAGCAATAAAGACGCCATCTTACAGGATGCACAGGCAAAAGCAGATAAAATCATTGAAGATACCAAGGTACAGGTACAGGAAATGGTAAAAGAGTCTGAAGTAATGCAGCAGGCATATGCACAGGCGAATGAAACCATTAATGCAGTGAATCAGCAGGCACAGGAAATCATTGATGCGGCTGCAAACGAGGCAAATGCCTTACGTTATAGTGCCGTATCTTACACAGATGAAATGATGGCAAACATGGGTCAGATTGCAAATAGCATGTTAGAAGATGCAGCTGGAAAATATCAGGAATTTTTACAGGCTCTTCAAGCTTCTGTGGAAGTGATTAATCAGAATCGTGCGCAGCTTTCCCAGCAGCTTAGCCAGGGTGTTCCAGAACAGCCGGTACACAGTGAAACACCTTCTCCGGTAGCTCCTGAAAATGCAAGAGTTCAGGAACCGGTAGAGGAAGAAGAGTATGATGACAACTATGATGATTTTGAAGATGATGAATTAGATGACGATTTTGATGATTTTGACTAATAGGTAAGCCAGGAAAAAGGTGCAGACAGAACTGCATAGTTTTCCCAGTATATAGGGTTTCATGGGGAGATTTGTATTACCTAGTACAGATTTTGTCTGTGCTGCAATACAAAGACCGCCAAGGGAAGTGAATCCAAGAGCTAGGGGATAGGAAAGTGAAAGGGGATAAGAACTATGAAGTAGTTCAGAAGTTCCGGTTGTCACCTCCACGAATCCTAAAATTAGATACTTGACGTTTGGAAAAGGCAGAAAAAGCAGCTTTAAAATTCCTTGAAGGATGGAGAAAAGAATGATGTAGCCTCCTAGCCTGATTATTGTTTCAAAACTGTTCATAATAGAGATATCCAGAAGTTCTCCAAAAGGGAGAGAAGAGGATATCTCTTTTTTTGTCAAAAAGACGTCCGAGGAAAGGGAAGTAGGTCGGTAAATTCGTCTGGTACAAAGAGAGCAAAGAAAGCCGGAAAGATAGATGATGATATAGGTGGGAATTACCAGCTCCTGGCGGTTTAAAAGGCCAGTACACAAATATGCAGACAGAAAGGATGGACCAGGATAAGAGGAAAAAGTAAGGAGATAATATGCCTCCTCTCTGGAAATTTGGTGCTTTTGATATAAATCTGCTGTGATTTTAGCCCCCATAGGATAACCGCAGAAGATTCCAAGAACCAGGGCATAGGCTCCCTGACTGGAGAGGCAAAAACATTTGCGCCAGAAACGCTGGGATTTTTGCATAAGACCATCTAAAATCCCTGTATGAAGAAGTAGGTTCGAGAGAATCAAAAAAGGAAGCAGGGAGGGAAGAAGGGTATAGAACCAGAGCATGAGTCCGGCTTTGGTGTGAGCCAAGGCATGTTTGGGAAAGAAAAGTAAAAAACTAAGAAAAACAAAAAAACCACAAATAGAAGCCAGACGTTTCATAAAGCATTCCTCCATATTGCTTATGGCAGTGTCTAATATATGATATATGGTAAGGTTTTTGGTTTCATGCTTGCTATTTGGGACAGAATGTGTAAAAATAAGGTTTAGAAATCAGCAGGAGGTAAGAACATGAGTGTATTAGAAAATTTACAGCCCCAAAGGGTGTTTCACTATTTTGAAGAAATTACAAAAATTCCACACGGTTCTGGAAATACCAAAGAAATGAGCGATTATTTGGTAAATTTTGCCAAGGAACATGGGTTGCGCTATATTCAAGATGAAAGCAACAATGTTATTTTGTTTAAGCCAGCAGCAAAGGGTTATGAAAATGCTCCTACAGTCATGCTTCAAGGACATATGGACATGGTGTGTGAGAAAACCCCAGACAGCAGCCATGACTTTACGAAAGATGCCTTGAAACTTCAGGTGGAAGGGGATTTTATTTCTGCACAGGGAACGACTCTGGGAGGCGATGATGGGATTGCAGTGGCCTATGGCCTGGCACTTCTGGAAGATGAGACCTTGGAACATCCAGCCTTGGAAGTGGTAATTACCGTAGATGAGGAAATTGGTCTTTTGGGAGCAACCGCTCTTAATGCAGAGCCTTTACAAGCGAAATATTTGATTAATCTGGATTCTGAGGAAGAAGGGTATCTCTGGGCAGGATGTGCAGGGGGGATGACGGCAGTGTCTGAACTTCCAGTGCGCTATCAGGAAGAGACCAATGAAAGATGGAAGGTTACTGTTTCCGGTCTTGCAGGTGGACATTCAGGAGCTGAAATAGATAAGAATAGAGGAAATGCCACTTTTGTGTTGGCGCGGTTTTTAAAAGAGGCAAAGGAGCAGGGCGCTTATGCTATTTCTGAATTGAATGGAGGATTGAAGGATAATGCCATTCCAAGAACAGCGCAAGCCTTGATTCTGGCAGGGAAAGAAGAAGGAACAGCTATTGCAGCTTATGCAAAAGTTTTTACAGAGGCTCTTCAAAAAGAATATACAGGTAGCGATGAGGGAATTTGCGTTACAGTAGAAGCGCAAGGTATTGGAACAGAGCCAGTACTTCATCCGGTAAGTCAAGAAAAAGTTCTGTTTTTCCTGATGCAGTATCCAAATGGCATCCAGAAAATGTGCGGTTTTATGGAGGGATTGGTAGAGACCTCCTGTAATCTTGGCATTACCAAGCTTACACCAAAAGCTCTGGTTGGATCTGCCAGTGTGAGAAGTTCTGTAGGAAGTGCCAAGAAAGCTCTGGCAGACAAAATTGCTTATTTGACAGAATTTTTAGGCGGAGACTTTCAGATAGAAGGAGAATATCCTTCCTGGGAATACAAACAGGACTCTACTCTTCGTCCTCTTATGGTAGAGGTGTTTCGGGAAATGTATCATAGAGAACCAGAGGTAAAAGTCATTCATGCGGGACTGGAATGTGGACTTTTTTATGAAAAAATTCCAGGTTTGGATTGTGTATCTTTGGGACCTAATATGCAGGATATCCATACAACAGAAGAGAAGTTGTCTATTTCTTCTGTAGAGCGTGTATGGGAATATTTGTTGGAAGTATTGAAAAAAATCAAATAAACTGGTTGTGATTCATAAAATCCTCCACAGGCGCATAAGATGATATGTAGGTGTTCTTATGGGCAGGCGGGGGATTTTTTATGAAAAAATGGATGCTCATGCTATGTATTTTACTATTTTTTGATGTACAGATGGTAGGGGGCATGAGGGATCATATATCTTTAGAGGTTTATCGTAAAGCTGGGATGCCGGTGGAATTATTCCAGAAAGTTGGAATGAAATCTGAGGACATGGAGTGCTATCTGAATTTTTGGGACGATTTGAAATATTTCCCTGTGGCAGGAAGGCAGGAAGGGCCCAAGGAATCTTTTTATTTCCAGGATACCTGGCTGGAAGAGCGGAATTATGGAGGAGAACGAGCTCATGAGGGTTGTGATATTTTTGGTAAGTATGACAGACGGGAATATTATCCAGTAGTAAGTATGACAGATGGGATTGTAGAAACTGTGGGATGGCTACCTCTGGGCGGATGGAGAATAGGAATTAGAAGTCCTGGTGGAGGATTTTTTTATTATGCTCACTTATCCTCCTATGAAAAGCAGTTTCAGGTAGGAGATACCGTCAATGCAGGGGAAATCCTGGGATTTTTGGGGGATACAGGGTATGGTGAGGAAGGCACCAGAGGGAAGTTTCCCTGTCATTTACATGTGGGAATTTACATCGAAACCAGGACAGAGTTAGAATATGCTTTGAATCCGTATCCGGTTCTGCTTTTTTTACAGGACAGACAGAAAAATTTTTTCTATTAAAAATGTAGAAACTATGCTATACTTTATGGATAGTTAAGGAGTAATGTTTATGGAAATACGATTATGGCGTGAACTACTGGTTCCCTATGAACTGGCAGTCAAAGAACTGGTGATGAAGTTTCATCAGTTGAAAAAAGAACACAAAGAGAAAGACTTATATTGTCCCATTGAAGAGGTATCAGGGAGGGTAAAATCTATTAACAGCATTCTGGAAAAAATGCAGAGGAAACAGATTTCCTGGGATGAACTGGAGGAAAAAGTAGAGGATATTGCTGGAATCCGGATTATTTGTCAGTTTTATGAGGATATTGAAGTGGTGGCAGAGTTAATCCGCAGAAGGCGAGACATGCGGGTACTGGAGGAAAAAGATTATATTACTCATATGAAGGCCAGCGGATATCGCAGCTATCATATGATTATTGCGTATAATACAGAAACTCTAGAAGGATGTAAGGAAATTCGGGCAGAAATTCAAATTCGTACTTTAGCTATGAACTTCTGGGCCACCATTGAGCATTCTCTCCAGTATAAATATCGGGGAAATATGCCAAAGCATCTGGCAGAGCGTCTTAGCAATGCAGCAGATTCTATTTTGCAGTTAGATGCAGAGATGTCCTCTGTGCGTAATGAAGTTATGGATGCCCAAAATTCCATGCTTCACCAGTCGAATCTGGTAGCAGATATTTTAAATAACATTGAAAATCTGTATCACTATTCCAATAAACGGGAAGTAGCAAAGATTCAGGATGAATTTTACCGCATTTATGAGACAAAGGATTTGGAGCAGCTGGAACGATTTCACAGAGAGTTGGATATTATTGCAGAAGGATATAGGGCGCAGGCTCTATCCCAGGATATGGGAAATGGTTCATCCATTTAGGAGAGATACATGGCGAAGATAAGATTAGATAAATATTTGGCGGATATGGGTCTTGGAACCAGGACAGAAGTAAAAAAAATGATAAAAAAGGGGCAGATTACTGTAAATAGTGAGATTATTTGTGCTCCTGAATATAAAACAGACACGCAGACGGATCAGGTGTATGCAGATGGACAGATGGTATCTTATGCAAATTATGAATATTATATGCTAAATAAACCACAAGGGGTTGTGTCTGCAACAGAAGATAAAAGAGAAAAGACGGTTTTGGATTTGATTCTTTCTAAGAAAAGAAAAGATTTATTTCCAGTAGGGCGTTTGGACAAGGATACAGAAGGATTGCTTTTGATTACCAATGATGGCGAACTGGCTCACCAATTGCTTTCTCCAAAAAAACATGTGGATAAAACTTATGTGACACGACTTTTAAAGTCCTTGCTTTTGGAAGATGCAAAAAAGCTGGAAATAGGAGTTGATATTGGAGAGCAGGAACTTACATTACCAGCAAAGGTAAATTTGTTAAATGCAGAGGGAACAGAAGTTCAGATTACCATTCAGGAAGGAAAATTCCATCAGGTGAAACGGATGTTTCAGGCGGTGGGAAATCAGGTGGTTTTTTTAAAGCGGATTTCTATGGGAAGTCTGATGCTGGATAAAGAGCTCAGACCGGGGGAATACCGGCTACTGACTCAGGAAGAGATTATGAGGTTAAAAGAACATGCTAGAACAGATAAAAGCAGTGATTTTTGATTTAGATGGAACCTTGGTGGATTCCATGTGGATGTGGAGAACCATTGATATAGAATATCTTACCAATCAGGGAATTGAAGTACCTGAAAACTTGGAGGCTTTTCAGGAAGAACTGGAGGGTATGGGATTTACAGAAACAGCCATTCTTTTTAAAGAACGGTTTAAAATTCCGGATTCCCTTGAGGAAATTAAAAACACCTGGATTTGTATGTCCGGAGAAAAATATAGAAATGAAGTACCTTTAAAGCCAGGGGTAAAGGAATTTCTTGATTATTTAAAAGAGCGAAACATGAAAATTGGAATTAGTTCCAGTAACAGCAGAGAACTGATTCAAATGGTTTTAGAAGCGCATGGTATCCTGGAGTATTTTGATTGCATTACGACCTGCTGTGAAGTAAAAAGAGGCAAGCCAGAACCAGATGTTTATTTAAAAACAGCTCAGGGACTTGAGGTAGAACCAGAGGCGTGTCTGGTTTTCGAGGATGTACCTATGGGGATTTTGGCAGGAAAAAGAGCTGGTATGAAGGTTTGTGCCATTGATGATGCTTATAGCAGGAAACAGGAGTCCCAGAAGAGAGAGTTAGCAGATTGGTACATTTTGGATTACACCCAGTTGGCAGAAAAGGAAACAAGAAGAGAGGAAAAAGCATGAGTACAAGGTTTTTACCTGTAACCAGGAAGGAAATGGAAGAGAGAGGTATCTGGCAGCCGGATTTTGTCTATATTACCGGTGACGCTTATGTAGATCATCCTTCTTTTGGTGCGGCAATCATTACCAGGCTTTTGGAGAGTCAGGGATATTCGGTAGGGGTTATTGCCCAGCCGGATTGGAAGAAAAAGGAGAGCATTGCCGTGTTTGGAGAACCGCGTTTGGCTTTTTTAGTTTCTGCGGGAAATATGGATTCCATGGTGAATCATTATACAGTAGCAAAGAAACATCGAAAACAGGATGCTTATTCTCCTGGAGGATGCATGGGACTTCGTCCAGACAGGGCGGTGACTGTTTACAGCAATCTCATTCGTCAGACTTATAAGGATACCCCTATCATTTTAGGAGGTGTAGAAGCGTCATTGCGTCGTCTTGCTCATTATGATTATTGGTCAGACAGTATGAAGCGCTCTGTACTTTTGGATTCAGGAGCAGACATGATTTCTTATGGCATGGGCGAACATAGCATTCTGGCTATTGCAAGGGCATTGGAAAAAGGAATTCCAGTGGAGAAAATTAACTTTGTGGAGGGAACCGTTTATAAGACGAAAGAAGCGCCAAAAGGTGTGTTGCTGCCGTCGTATGAAGAACTGCTTCAGGAAAAAGAGAATTATGCCAAAAGTTTTTGTATGCAGTATGAAAACATGGATCCCTTTACTGGCCAGGTTTTAATCGAAGCCTATGGAACCAGAGGATACGTAGTGCAGAATCCACCTGCAAAACCTCTTTCGCAAAAGGAAATGGACATGGTGTATGAGCTTCCCTATGCCAGGACTTATCATCCTATGTATGAAAAGCAGGGAAAGATTCCTGCCATTGAAGAGATTAAATTCAGTATTACCAGTAACAGAGGATGTTTTGGTGCCTGCAATTTTTGTGCCCTGGCATTTCACCAAGGGCGGATTGTACAGACTAGAAGCCATGCTTCCATGTTAAAAGAAGCAAAAAGCTATTTGCAGGAACCTGATTTCAAGGGTTATATTCATGATGTGGGAGGTCCTACAGCGGATTTTCGCCATCCATCTTGCAAGAAGCAGTGGACCAAAGGCGTGTGCAAAAATCGTCAATGCCTGTTTCCAAAGCCCTGCAAAAATCTTGAGGCAGACCATGAAGATTATTTGGAAGTTTTGCGGGCCATGCGGAAACTTCCCGGGGTGAAAAAGGTTTTTATACGTTCCGGAATCCGGTTTGATTATGTAAATGCAGATCCTTCTCCTGTTTTTCTGGAAGAATTAGCAAAATATCATGTGAGCGGGCAGCTTCGTGTGGCGCCGGAGCATGTTTCGGATTCGGTTTTGTATTATATGGGAAAACCAGAACACAAGGTATATGAGGAGTTTTTAAAACGTTTTGCCAGAGCAAATGAAAAGGCAGGAAAAAAACAGTTTGTGGTTCCTTATCTCATGTCTTCTCATCCCGGAAGCAGACTTAAGGATGCAGTTGAATTAGCGGAGTATATTCGGGATATGGGATTTATGCCAGAGCAGGTACAAGACTTTTATCCAACACCATCCACCATGTCTACTTGTATGTATTATACGGGACTGGATCCTAGAACAGGGAAAGATGTTTATGTTCCCAAAACGGCCAGGGAAAAAGCCATGCAAAGAGCATTAATTCAATACAGAAATCCGGAAAATTATAACCTCGTGCGGGAGGCTCTTGTGGAAGCTGGTCGTATGGACTTAATTGGATATGGAAAAAAATGTCTCATTGCCCCCAGAAAAGGGGAAATGAAGAGAACAGGAAAACCGGAAAAGGAGCAGCAGCCCAGAAAGAAAAAAGCTATCCGGAATGTACATAAAAAGAAAAGGGGCTAAAAAAATGGGAAATAAGAAGATTGCCCTGGTAACTGGGGCATCCTCGGGTATGGGAAAGGAATTTGTCCTTCAGATACAGGAGAGGTATCCGCAGTTGGAGGAAATTTGGGCTGTGGCGAGAAATACAAAGGCTTTGGAACAGTTAAAGAAAAAAGTTCCAAAACTTCGTGTGTGCCCTTTGAATCTTACCAGTTTGGAAGATTTGAAAATTCTTCAAAAGCTTCTTGAGAGGGAAAAGCCTCAGATGGAAATTTTGGTCAATAGTGCAGGTATGGGGGTACAAAAGCAGGTGGAAGCAACCACAGTGGAAGAGTTGTGGAATACCACCCAGTTGAATTGTTCTGCATTTACAGCTGTTTTGAAAATCTGCTTTCCATATTGCAGAAATAAGGGCCAGATTCTTTGCCTTTCCAGTGGGGCAGCCTTTGTTCCTCAGCCTGGATTTGCAGCGTATGCAGCATCGAAGTCTTATGTTTTAAGTTTTTCCAGAGCTATTAGAAAAGAATGGAGGGATAGAGCCAGAATTACCATTGTATGTCCTGGACCAGTGGACACCCCATTTTTAGAAAAAATGGGTGGAAAGGAGCATATGCCTGCCTATAAAAAATGGTTTTTGGCAAAACCAGAAGCAGTGGTGGAGAAAGCATTAAAGGATAGTGAAAAAGGAAAGGAACTTTCCGTTTACGGATACTCTGTAAAAGTTTTAAGGGTGATATGCAAGATACTTCCCCATGGCTTGATTTTAAAATTTCTGTGACAAAGGAAAGGAAGTTAGAATATGAGCAACCATAAGAAAAAATTAAAAAAGGGAGATTACGGTTATCTGAAAGTACATCAGAAACGCCAGGTGCTTTATACGTTACTGGCTTTTGTTGCCCCTCTTTCTGTGTTTTTTACCGGATTGTATATTAACCGAACAAGAAATAGTGTATTTACGGTCATTGCTTTGGTAGCCTGTCTTCCAGCCTGTAAATTTGCAGTAACCATGATTATGTTGTTTTTGCAAAAACCAATGAAAGAGAAGGATTATCAGGAAATTGAGAAGCACAGAAAAGGGCTGGTATGTGCTTATGAACTGGTGGTATCTGCCTATGAAAAACAGTCTTATATTGATTCTTTAGCTGTATGCGGAAATACTATGGTAGGTTACACCAGTAGACCTAAGACGGACATTCCCTTTGTGGAAAAACACATTCAAACTATTTTGCGACAGAATGGGTATTATGTGTCTGTAAAGATTTTTGACCGCCTTTCTGATTATACAGGACGTCTGGATACCATGTGGGAGCACAGGGAAGCCCTAGAAAAAGATATTAAATTCCGTCCGGACCCACAGGAACCGGATTTAACCAGAAATGAAGCGATTATGAGGGTGATTTATGCTATTTCCCTTTAGGAGATAAAGATGAAACAATTAGTAATGAGTGAAATTGACAGCGGACAGCGTTTGGATAAATTTTTAGGCAAATATTTAAGCGAAGCGCCTAAGAGTTTTATTTATAAAATGCTTCGCAAGAAGAACATTGTGCTAAATGGAAAAAAAGCAGATGGAAGTGAAAAATTAAAAACAGGGGATGAGATTAAGCTGTTTTTTTCACAAGAAACCCTGGAAAAATTTTGTGGAGAGACCAGACAGGGAGCAGCAGGAAAACTGGATGTGGTTTATGAGGATGAACAGGTGCTTTTTGTGAATAAACCGGTTGGTATGTTATCTCAAAAAGCGGCCAAGGAAGATGTTTCCCTAGTGGAATATCTCACAGGCTATCTTTTAGAAAATGGAAGTCTTACAAAAGAGGATTTACATACGTTTCACCCAGGTGTGTGCAACCGGCTGGATCGAAATACCAGTGGGCTTGTGGCAGCAGGAAAAACCTTGCAAGGACTTCAACTTTTATCAGAAGCTTTTCAAAACAGGAGGATGCATAAATTTTATCTTACTTTGACAGTAGGAAGAATGGAAAATCCTGCGCATATCAAAGGTTATCTATGGAAGGATGAGAAGAAAAATAAGGTGGTAATACAAAAGATACCACAAAAGGGAAGCTTGCCCATTGAAACCAAGTATGTCCCTCTTGCCTGTTCAAAAAATGGATGTACCTTGTTAAAGGTAGAACTATTAACTGGACGTTCCCACCAAATTCGAAGTCATTTGGCTAGCATTGGGCATCCGGTGATTGGTGATTGGAAATATGGAGAGAGGAAGTGGAATCAAAGGTTTCAACAGCAGTATCAAATCCAATCTCAGCTTCTTCATGCATGGAAACTGGAATTTCCAAAACAAGAGGAAAGATTGCCAAAATTGGCAGGAAAAACCATAACAGCTGGCGTACCGTTAGAATTTGAAAAAGTATTAAAGGGAGAAGGACTGTGGGACAAGGTCCTAGAAGAAAATAAGGGAGATGTTTAAAACATGAAAGTATCAACACAATCCTCCTTTTGGAAGGAATTTATGGAGTATTTAAAGATGATTATTTTCGTGGTGGTAGTGGTTTTGGTGGTGAATAATTTTTTGCTGATCAATGCAAAAATTCCATCAGAATCCATGGAACAAACTATTATGACAGGCGATCGAGTGTTTGGTAACCGTTTGGCTTATGTGTTTGGAGATCCAGAGCGTTATGATATTATTATCTTTAAATATCCGGACAATGAAAAAGAGTTGTTTATCAAGCGAATTATTGGAATGCCTGGAGAAACAGTAGAAATCAAGGATGGAAAGGTATATATTAATGGTTCTAAGGAGCCCTTAAAAGATAGTTTTACACCGGAAACACCGGTGGGGGATTATGGTCCATATACGGTTCCGGAAAATAGTTATTTTGTACTGGGAGATAATCGAAATTATTCTAAGGATTCCAGATTTTGGAATAACCCTTATGTAGCAGAGGATAAGATTCTGGGAAAAGCAGTTCTTAAGTATTTCCCAGGAATTAAACTTTTAAAGTAGGAGAGATAAATGGCAACTTGGAATTCCAGAGGTCTTCGAGGTTCTACCTTGGAGGAATTTATTAACAGAACTTGTGAGCAGTATAGAGAAAAGGGACTGGCTTTGATTCAAAAAGTGCCTACTCCTATTACGCCAGTGCGAATTGACCAGCAAAGCAGACATATTACTCTGGCATATTTTGACCAGAAAAGTACGGTGGATTATATTGGTGCGGTTCAGGGGATTCCGGTGTGTTTTGATGCCAAGGAGTGCGCAACAGATAATTTTCCCTTGCAGAATATTCATGAACATCAGGTGGCATTTATGAAAGATTTTGAGAGGCAGCAAGGGATTGCTTTTCTTATTTTGTATTTTTCTCATAGAAATGAAATTTATTATATGACTTTTCGACAGATGGAAGTTTTTTGGGAGAGAGGACAAAAAGGTGGCAGAAAGCATTTTAAATATAGTGAGTTGAATCCTATGTGGTTTTTAAAGGCAACAGGAAATGTGCTCGTACCTTTTTTGGAAGGGATTCAAAAAGATCTAGACAGCCGGGAAGAGACTGGGAAATAGGAGTAGATTTATGAAGCAGAAAGTCATGGTTTTTTTCCTTTTTCTGTGTTTCTTGTTTCAGATATTTTTTGTGGACATACCAGATGATTTGGTAAGGAATACCAAAAGACAGGAAGATACTAAGATTCAGGAATTAGAAGAAGGTTTGGAAAAACAGCCGGTTTTGGTAAAAGAAACCAGTGAGAAGTTTTATAGAAATGAAAGAGCCAGACGGACTTTCGGAAAGCTTAGAATATCTTTTGGAGAAGTACCTGGTAAGCTGCAGATATACAGTGGGAAAACAATTGCCAGATGTCAGGAAACAAAACCGAAGAAACGTACCATAGCTTTGCAGGTACAAAACCGTAGAGCGCCTCCCTTTGCTGAATGTAAGAATGAGGAAGAACAGATACATACAGTATAGGAGACATGTAATATGAAAAATAAACATAGAGATAAAATTGTTGTGATTGGAGCTGGAAATGTAGGAGAAGCCATTGCATATACATTGATGGTGCGGGTTCAGGCAAATGATATTGTTCTGATTGATGTAAACGCCGACAGAGCAAAAGGGGCTGCCATTGATATTGCGCATGGAACCAGTTTCCACAAACAGGTGTGGGTAAGACAAGGTGGATATGAAGAATGTGCGGATGCACAGTTGATTATTATTACTGCAGGAATTGCCAGAAAACCAGGACAGACGCGTCTGGATTTGGCCAAGACCAATGTTTCTATTGTCAAAAGCATTACAGAAAACATTATGGAATATGCGAAAAATCCGTTGATTCTTGTGGTATCCAATCCAGCAGATTTGACCACAACAGCAGTTTTGGAGACTTCAAAACTTCCGGCAAATAGGGTAATTGGCAGTGGAACCTCTTTGGATACTGCAAGATTCCGTTATAATTTAAGTACAAAGCTTCATGTAAATGTGGAGGATATTCAGGCTTATATTGTGGGGGAGCATGGGGATAGTCAGGTGGCTGTCTGGAGTTCTGCCATGGTAGGCGGATTCCCTTTGGAGGATTATGCCAAACAGGTGGGAGTTTCTCTTGACAAAAGGGAGATTGCAGAACATACTAAGAATGGCGGTGCAGAGGTCATAGGACTGAAAGGTGCAACATTTTACGGTATTGCCATGGCTGTATCTACCATTGTAGAAGCCATTATGAAAGATGACAGTGCGATTTCTTCCTGTTGCTCATGTGCTGGATGAAAGTTTCGGAAGCTGGGCTGGTATGGCAGTTTCTCTTCCATGCAGGATTGGCTGGGAAGGGATTGAAACCTGCCTGCGGATTCCTATGAATAAAGAAGAACAAAAGGCTATGGATGCTTCCGTAAAAGTACTGCAGGATTTATGGGTACAGGTAAAACAACAGTAAGAAAAGGAGAATAGCAGAATGGATAAGAAAGAATTTGCATTAAAACAGCATGAAGGATGGAAGGGTAAAATCGAAGTTATCAGCAGAGCAAACATCGAGACACCAGAAGAGTTGTCTGTAGCTTATACACCAGGTGTTGCAGAACCTTGTCTGAAAATTTCAGAAGATGTGGATTTATCCTATAAATATACAAGAAGAGGAAATATGGTGGCAGTTGTTACGGATGGTACAGCAGTACTGGGACTTGGAGATATTGGACCAGAGGCTGGTATGCCGGTTATGGAAGGAAAGTGTGCATTATTTAAAACCTTTGGGGATGTAGATGCATTTCCTCTGTGTGTGCGTTCCAAAGAAGTGGATGATATTGTAAAAACAGTAAGCCTTCTGGCAGGCAGCTTTGGCGGGGTAAACCTGGAAGATATTTCAGCGCCAAGATGTTTTGAAATCGAGAGAAAGTTAAAGGAATGTTGTGATATTCCGATTTTCCATGATGACCAGCATGGTACAGCAGTGGTGACAGCAGCAGCTCTCATTAATGCTTTAAAGTTGGTTGGCAAAAAACTGGATGAAGTAAAAGTAGTTACTTCCGGTGCAGGTGCAGCAGGGATTGCGATTATTAAGCTGTTGGTAAGCCTGGGACTGAAAAATGTTGTAATGTGTGACCGCCAGGGCGCTATTTACAAAGGCCGTGAAAACTTAAATTCTGAGAAACAGGAAATGGCTGAAATCTGTAATCAGAACATGGAAAAGGGTACCTTGGAAGAAGTGCTAAAAGGTGCTGATGTATTTATTGGTGTTTCCGCTCCTGGAACCGTAACAGAAGAAATGGTTCAGAACATGGCTAAAGATCCGATTTTGTTCCCAATGGCAAATCCAGTTCCGGAAATTATGCCGGATTTGGCAAAGAAGGCAGGAGCTGCTGTGGTAGGAACCGGACGCAGTGATTTCCCGAACCAGATTAATAATGTGCTGGCATTCCCTGGAATCTTCAGAGGCGCCCTGGATGTCAGAGCAAGGGATATTAACGATGAAATGAAGGTGGCTGCTGCTTATGCGATTGCAGGATTGATTCAGGAAGATGAGTTGAATCCAGATTATATTATTCCGAATCCATTTGATAAGCGTGTGGCAAAAGCTGTGGCAGAGGCAGTTGCCAAAGCGGCAAGGGATACAGGAGTAGCAAGAATTTAATTTTGGGAGTAGGTATGGCAAAAAAGGTTTATGCAGTAAAAAAGGGAATTACAACAGGGATTTTCAATACATGGGATGAATGTAAGAGACAAGTGCATGGATTTCCAGGGGCGCAGTATAAGAGTTTTCCTACTTTGAAGGAAGCCCAGGAGTATCTGACAGGAGGACAAACAGGGGATGCAGCGCCGGATGAAAAAGATCCGAATGTGTGTGTTGCTTATGTGGATGGGAGTTTTGATGCCAGTAGAGGCGCATATTCTTATGGCTGTATTTTGCTGCATAGAGGCGAGCGAAAGGAGATGAGCCAGGCTTTTTCTGCTACAGAGGATGTAAGCATGCGCAATGTAGCAGGAGAGTTGGAGGGGGCCATGGCTGCTATGGCTTATTGTGAAGCGCATGAAATCAGTACCCTGCATTTGTATTATGATTACCAGGGGATTGAGTCTTGGGCAACTGGAGAGTGGAAACGAAACAAACCTGGCACAATCCGATATAAGGACTTTTATGACCATCTTAAAAAGGTTAAGGTGTGTTTTCACAAGGTCAAGGGGCATAGCGGCGTGGAGCTCAATGAAGCGGTAGACCAGCTGGCAAAAGCAGCCCTTGGTATTAAGGGGTAAATATAAGAAATTGGGGGATTTTACTATGGTAAGTCAGAAAGTAAAAATATTGAATCCATCAGGATTACATTTAAGAAGTGCTACCGTTCTATCGAACAGTGTTTTGAAGTATCAATCTGTAGTGCAGTTTACTTATGAGGCAAATGAAATCAAAGGTGTTGCAAATATGAAAAGCATTTTGAATATTCTTGCAGCAGAGGTAAACCAAGGGCAGATCATTGAAATATCATGCACAGGAGATGATGAAAAAGAGGCACTGGAATCTGTATTGGATGCAGTAAACAGTGGAATTGGTGAACTTGTTTAAGGGATTTTTTACAGACTATGAAAGCTGTGGTATGAAGGGCAGAACTGCTTTTTGTGCCATAGCTTTTTATAGTTCTTGAGCTTTTTCGTGGAATCGTTTATAATGAATACCATGCGGTCTGTGCATGTTATGGCATGGAAGCTAGGACAGAGAAAAGGAGAAATGTTATGCGTATAAGAAAAATCATCAGTATGTTTGCTGCAGGTCTGTTATCCCTGTCACTTCTGGCTGGCTGTGGTGCAAGCAAGGAAGAGGATACAAAAGAGCAGAAATCTCAAACAGAGAACCAGGAAACTGCAGATACGGAAGCAGAAGACAAGATTACGGCGGAAATTAAAGTAAAGGATTACGGAACCATTACCGTGGAGCTGGACCCTGAACATGCGCCTATTACAGTAGAGAACTTTGTGAAACTGGCAAAAGATGGATTTTATGACGGACTAACCTTTCACCGTATTATGGAAGGTTTTATGATGCAGGGTGGAGACCCAAATGGAAACGGAACTGGCGGTTCTGAGGAAACCATCAAAGGGGAATTTTCTGAAAATGGAGTGGATAATCCCCTGTCCCATACAAGAGGTGCTATTTCTATGGCGCGCTCTCAGATGCCGGACAGTGCCAGCTCTCAGTTCTTTATTGTTCACGAAGATAGTCCACATTTGAATGGGTTGTATGCGGCTTTTGGCTATGTAACAGAGGGCATGGATGTGGTAGATAAAATTTGTACAGAAGCTATTGGACAAGATGAAAATGGATTGCTGCCTGCAGAGAATCAACCGGTGATAGAAAGCATTAGCATACAGGAATAGAGAGGAGAGGCTGTCGTGGAGATGGTCTCTTTTTTTAAGATTGTTTGTGTTGATATTGTGAATAAAAAGACTTACAATGAATATAAGAAAATTAATTTTGTGAGAAAGAAAAAGAGGTGTTATTTTATGCCCAATATGGAAACTGTGGAAGCAATCCAGGAAATTAAAAAGATGAAGACAAATCCAGGTATTGGTAAGACTTATTCTAATGTCGATGAGATGATAGAGGAGTTGCTTGCAGATAAAAAACACAAAGTTACTTGGAAATGGCGACACGCATCTGCACTGGCATTTGTTTCCAAGGGTAGCGGGGGATTTGGAAAATTATGGGAATTATGGAAAAGGTCCGGTCTGGTGGTATCCCATGGAAAAAATGTATGATGATGGAAACCGCCCTACAGCAGAAGAGCTGGAAGAATTAAAGGAAAAATTGCAGAGAGAATTGGATGAGCTGCTATAGCCGGAGGAACTTTTATGTTTTCTTATGATGAATTGCAGAAATATAATGAGACGGATATCCGTATTTACAAATACATGGTTTCTAATCTGGAGAAAATTCAGTATATGACCATTCGGGAACTTGCAGAGGAATTGCAAGTATCGACTTCAACGATTTTGCGCTTTTGCAATAAAAATGATTTTGTTGGATATGCTGAATTTAAAGAAGCTTTAAAAAAAGAAATTCTTTTGCAAAAATCTACGCCACCCTCAGAAGATTTGCAGGAATTGTCTGATTTTTTTGAAAGAACAAATTCCAATGCTTTTGAGGAAAAATTGTCTGCTGCAGTTCAAATGCTTAGAAATTCAGATATGATTATTTTTATAGGGATGGGGTCGTCTGGAACGTTGGCAAAATATGGAGCACGATATTTTTCTAATTTGGGGCATTTTGCTGTAGGATTGGAGGATGCTCTTTATCCCATTGAATTTTTTCAGTGGAAAAATACAGCAGTTCTTGCAATTTCAGAAAGCGGCGAAACCAGCCGTTTAATGGAAGCGATTCATCAATTCAAACAAAAAAATTGTAAAATCTTAAGTATCACCAACTCTTCTCTCTCTACGCTGGCAAAATTATCAGATTGGAATTTTTCCTATCATTTAAAGCCCCAGAGGATAAATGGGGGATATAACGGAACTACTCAGGTTCCAGCTCTGTTTGTTATGGAGGCGTTGGCAAAAAGAATTTAGAGAAACAGCCTGTTACTTGTTCTGTAACAGGTTTTTTTATACAATGAACCCATAGGAGGTAAAGATTATGACAGAGTTAGAGAAATGTATGGCAGGCGAATGTTATAATTGTCATGATGAGATTTTCTTAGCATTTAAAGCCAGAGCGAGAGCTTTATTAAAGGACTATCATAGTCTGGCATATGAACAGAAAGAAGAGAAAACAGGGATTCTAAAGCAGTTGTTTGGAAAAATAGGGAGTAATGTGTCCGTTGGCATGCCATTTCTTTGTGATTACGGAAGAAACATTTACCTGGGAGATAATGTTTCTATTAATATGAACTGTACCTTTGTAGACTGCAATGAAATCCGAATTGGGGACTTTGTTATGATTGCATCTAATGTACAGATTTATACAGCAACCCATCCGGTGGAATTAAAGGAACGTCTGACAGAGGAATGGACGCCTGGACGCGGAAAGCATTTTTGTCAGACCTATGCCTTGCCTGTTACCATAGGAAATGGCTGTTGGTTAGGTGGCGGTGTGATTGTGCTTCCCGGTGTCACCATAGGAGATGGATGCGTCATAGGCGCGGGCAGTGTTGTGACAAAGGATATTCCGGCAAATTCTGTGGCAGTGGGAAATCCCTGCCGGGTAATACGAAAAATCAATGGAGATGAGCAAGATGTTTAAAATGGTTGCATTTGATATGGACGGAACTATTGCGGATACCATACCCTTGTGTGTGGAAGCCTTTCGCAAAAGTGTTTCCCCCTATGCAGGTCATGAATTAAGTGAGCAGGAAATTGTACAGACCTTTGGATTAAATGAAATTGGAATGATAAAAGCCTTCGTACCTCAAAAATGGGAGGTAGCCTTGCAGGATTTTTACTGTGAATATACCCTTCTGCACAGAAAAGTTACAAAACCATTTCCAGGTATTCTAGAACTTTTGACAGTGTTAAAAAATCAAAATATCATACTGGCGTTAGTCACAGGAAAAGGGGAAAAAAGCTGCCAGATTTCTTTAAAAGAACTGAGATTAGAGCATATGTTTGATGCGATATGCTATGGTTCAGAGAAAGCTCCAAATAAAAGGGAGAATATAGAAGGTTTGTTAAAAGAATATGCTATTTCCAGAAACCAGTTTGGCTATGTAGGAGATGCTGTTTCGGATATTAGGGCGTGTCGGGAGGCAGGTGTTACGTGTTTTTCTGCGGCATTGCAGGATTCTTCGGATATTGCTTTACTGGAAAAAGAGAATCCGGGGAGAGTGTGTTGCAATGTGGAAAATTTGTGCCAGTTTCTTGGGAGGGATAATTTCCTGCATTACCACGAAATAACGGAAGAGGAAAAAGAGGAAATATCCAGATGGAGGTATGATGGGGAATATGCCATTTATAATCTTCCATCCTATGAAGAAATGAAACAGCAGAATTGTGGACTGGCAAATCCAAAGAATCATTTCTTTTCCTTTTATGAGAAGCAATGCTTGGTGGGATATGTGAATCTTTGTCCAGAGGGAAAAGAAGTATTCTTTGGAATAGGGGTAAAACCAGAATGTTGTGGGCAAGGTTATGGGCAAAAGATGACAGCATTAGCGGGTATTCTTTCAAAAATTTTATTTCCTGGAAAGTCCATGTATCTGGAGGTGCGGACATGGAATCAGCGTGCCATTCAGTGTTATAAAAAAGTCGGATTTGTAGTGCAAGGGCAGGAATTTTCCCAGACAACAGGAGCTGGAGAAGGAAGATTTTACAGAATGGTGAAAAAAGCAGCTACTGCGATTGACAATACAGAAAACCCTATATTACAATAAAAAGAAAACAGAAAAAGGAGAATTCAAATGGTACATCATATTGTTATGTGGAAATTTAAACCAGAAATTGAAGAGGCGAGAAAGCCAGAATTAAAAAAGGAAATGGCAGAACAGTTAAAAGGGCTGGTAGGAAAAGTACCAGGACTTTTGACTGTAGAATTTGTGGAGGAGCCTCTTTCTTCCAGCACTCATGATGTAGCGCTGGTTACAACTTTAAAGGGAGCAGAGGATGTTGCGATTTATGGAGCGCATCCAGAGCATGTAAAGGTAGCAGATACCTATGTACGTCCTTTTGTTACAGAAAGAGCCTGTCTGGATTATGAAGATTAATGCTTTTTGTATGTCTTGTTTGGTACAGGCACAGGCAAGGCGTATACAGAAGTTTCAAGATGAAGAGAAAAAAGCCTGCTATATGAGAGAAGTTCTGCATATGATTGCTGAAAGTGACCCTAAATGGTCCGCACCAGCACTTTTGGAACCTATTTCTAAGCTATATGAAAAGTATTGGGGGATGCAGAATGATTTAGAAGAAGAGAAGAAAACTTTTAATGAGTTACTTCTTTCTATGGAAGACGATTTAGAACAAAAAATTCGCAGTAGAAAAGATCCTTTGGAAGCTGCTTTGTGTTTGGCGCGATTGGGGAATTATATTGATTTTTCTGCTTTAGGTGAAGTTTCTGCTGAGAAATTACTGGAGTTACTTGCACAAGCAGAGCAGGAAACTTTAGATACGGCAGAATACAGACATTTTTGTAAGGACCTGAAAGATGGGAAACATCTGGTTTATCTTACAGATAACTGTGGAGAAATTGTGCTAGACAAAATACTCATAAAATTGTTAAGAGAACAGTATCCACAGCTTATGATAGAGGTTTTGGTTCGTGGCGTTGCTGTGACCAATGATGCAACTGTGGAAGACGCCAGGTATGTGGGACTAACCGAGGTGGCACCCGTTTTTGGCAACGGAAGCGGGATAGCAGGAACAGAACTTACCCATATCAGCAAAGAAGCTAAAGAGAAATTAGAACAGGCAGATTTGATTCTTTCTAAAGGTCAGGGGAATTTTGAAACCTTACATACCTGTGGGTTGAACATTTATTATTTGTTTTTGTGTAAATGTGATTGGTTTATGCAACGGTTTCATGCAGAGCATCTTAAGGGTATGTTTGTCAATGAAACAAGAATTTAAGAAAGAACAGGAGAGTGTCTTATGAACATGGTAAGACTTGGAAAAACCGAGATTCAGGTAAGCAAAAATGGGTTTGGAGCTCTTCCTATCCAGAGAATCACCAAGGCAGAAGCAGTGTATCTGCTTCAAAAAGCTTTTTATCATGGTATTAATTATTTTGATACTGCAAGAGCGTATTCAGACAGTGAAGAGAAATTAGGTGCAGCTTTTCCCTATGTGCGGGAAAAACTGATTATTAGTACCAAAACAGCAGCCCAGGATGCCAAAGGTTTTTGGGAGGACTTGGAAGAAAGTTTGAGAACATTAGGGACGGATTATATTGATATCTATCAATTTCACAATCCAGCCTTTTGCCCGAAGCCAGGAGATGAAAGCGGTTTATATGATGCAGCTTTAAAAGCAAAGGAACAGGGGAAAATCCGTCATATTGGTATTACGAACCATAGGCTTGCAGTAGCGAAGGAGGCCATTGCATCCGGATTGTATGAAACCTTGCAGTTTCCTTTTTCTTACCTAGCCTCTAAAGAAGAGTTTCAGTTGGTAGAAACATGTAAAGAGGAAGATATGGGATTTATTGCTATGAAGGCTTTGTCCGGTGGCTTGATTCATGATTCTGCATGTGCTTATGCATTTATGAATCAACCTCAGTTTGCCCATGTTGCGCCTATTTGGGGTATACAAAAAGAAAAGGAATTGGATGAGTTTCTGGCTCATGCAGTCTGTCCTCCGGTTCTGGATGAAAGCCGGAAGACTCAAATTCAGAAGGATATTCAGCAATTATCTGGAGAGTTCTGCCGAGGCTGTGGTTATTGTATGCCTTGTCCTGCTGATATTGAAATCAATAACTGTGCTAGAATGAGCCTGATGCTTCGGAGAGCGCCACAGGCAGACTGGCTGTCAGAGGAATGGCAGGAAAAAATGGCGAAAATCGAAGAATGTCTCCACTGCAATGCTTGCATGAAGAAATGTCCGTATGGGCTAAATACACCGGAATTGTTGGCAAAGAATTATGAGGATTATAAGACGTTTCTTTAATAATACCGAGGGCAGAAGAAAATGGAAATCAGCATTTTAATGGTAGATGATGATCGGATTTTAGTGGAGAAGCTGGAGGAAACGGTGGATTGGAAAAGAATTGGAATATCCACTGTTTTTACAGCAAATAATATCCGTCAGGCGCAGAAAATTTTAGAGGAGTTTCCAATTGAAATCTTGCTTTGCGACATTGATATGCCGCAAGGTAGTGGTCTGGAATTATTGGAATGGTTACGAAATCATGAAATCCAAACAGAATGTATTTTTTTAAGCAGCTATGCCAACTTTGCTTATGCACAGAAAGCATTAAGTCTTGCTTCTAGAGAATATTTGTTAAAACCGATTTCCAATTATGAGTTGGAGCAGGTTCTTGAAAAGGTTATTCTGGAAATTACAAAAAATTCAAGGGGGAGGGTAGAAAGAAATATCCCACATAAGGAGCAGGTGTGGCGGCAGATACTTCTAGGAGATAGCACAGGAAACTACTTATTGGAGTCTTATTATGAAGAAAAAGATGTATTTCAACTGGAATTAGTAAAGGTCTTTATCAAGGCAGAAGATTCTCAAAAAAGTAAAAAACAGACAGTGTGTAAATTTTTATTATCTGGACAGGGAGAGGAAGCTCTTGTACCTGTGTATGATAACTTATGGGCATTGGTATGGAAGAACAGAAGGAAAGAGAAAGAAGAGAGAGTCAAAGAGGCCAGAGAACTGGCTGATTTGCTTCATTCCCGTGTCGAGTGTAATGTTTGTGTTTACATGAGTGAGGAATGTTGTACAGAAGCGGATATTTCTCAGACATGGAAGCGGTTGAAAACAGTAGAAGAGACTGCTTTACCAGAAAAAAATGGTGTAATATTGGAAAATGCACGAGCTTCTGCTTTGGAAGAGGAAACAGTGCCATGGGAAAGCTGGCAGAAAATGATGCAAGATTCTCAAAATCTAGGTGTTGTATTTGAAAAGATACAATTGTATTTGAAAGAGGTGTTGGAAACAAAAGCATGGACTGGAAAGAAACTTCGACAGTTTATGCGAGAATTTCATCAATTTTTATATGTTTATCTGGCACAACAAAGGTTAGATTTTCGGCAAGTTTTTGACAATGTTGAGTTTGAACGACAGGAAGAAGAGGCCTATGTATTTTTAGAAGGTTGTATAGAATTTATTTCTTATGTGTTTGAAACGCTTCAAAGAAATCAGCTTTATAATCAAAATCGAGAAAATGCTATAGAGTGTGTAAAAGAGTTTATTAGTAAAAATCTGGACAAAGATTTGTCTAGAGGGAATCTTGCAAAGGAAGTTTATTTGTCGGAGGACTACCTTTCCAGAACATTTAAGATGGAAACAGGAAAGAGTCTGACTGTTTATATTGCAGAACAGCGAATGGAAAAAGCAAAGGAATATTTGGAAAATTCTAATCTGACTGTAAGCCAAATTGCTTTAGAAGTCGGATATCATAATTTTTCTTATTTTAGTAAGACTTTCCGTGATATCACTGGTTTTACTCCAAATGAGTACAGAAATAATAAAAAAACGGACAGACAGTGACAAAAATCTGTATCGTAAAACATGATTTAAGGGAATATACAAAACTTACAGGTCGTGCTTCCATGGTTCCGGAATGGTCTTTTGGTCTTTGGATGAGCAGAATCAGCTATCATTCTCAGCAACAGGTAGAAGATGTAGTAAACAAAATGAAAGAGGAACGAATACCTTGTAATGTGGTTCACTTAAATACGGGATGGTTTGAAGATGATTGGAAGTGTGACTTTGAATTTTCAAAGACAAGATTTCCAAATGTTGATGCAATGTTTCATGTGGTGGAAAAAAATAATATGCATATATCCTTGTGGCAATATCCATACTTTACACCATTAAATCCATTATTTCAGGAAATCGTTAAGAAAGGATATTGTGTACAAGGACTGGACGGGGGATTGCCAACGAAAGATGCTGTTTTAGATTTTTCTAATCCAGAAGGGGTTGCATGGTATCAAAATAAATTGAAAAACTTGCTGGAATTGGGAACAGATTGTATTAAAGCGGATTTTGGCGAGGCAGCGCCCATAGATGGAATATACCAGTCCGGAAAAAGTGGCTTTTATGAACATAATTTATATCCGCTGCGTTATAATCAGGCAGTAAGTGAGATTATGAAAAAAGTGAAAGGTCATTCTATTATCTGGGCAAGAAGTGCATGGGCCGGAAGCCAGCGTTTTCCGGTTCACTGGGGTGGTGATAGTGAAAATACACTCTCTGGTATGAAGAGTACCCTTCGAGGAGCGTTGTCCTTAGGATTGTGTGGCTTTACCTTCTATAGCCATGATATAGGAGGATTTGTAAAAAGACCTTCCGAATTTTTATACCGAAGATGGCTGGCGTTTGGAGTGTTTACGTCACATATGAGATGTCATGGTGCACCGCCGAGAGAGCCATGGGAATATGGAGATGACTTTTTGAAATATTTTCGAGAGATTATGGAATTAAGAGAAGAATTAATGCCATATATTTTGGAACAAGCAGAGATTTCTTGCGAAAATGGATTTCCTATGATGAGAACGTTATTTTTTGAGGAGCCTGAGGATCCGGGAGCCTGGTTAATAGATGATGAGTATTTTTTTGGTAATCAATTATTAGTGGCACCTTTATTTGATGAAAAGGAAGGACGAGATGTATATCTCCCCAATGGCCTTTTTCAAAATTATTTTACTCAGGAACAGTATCAAGGTGGAAAATGGTATTTTATGAAAAGTGACAAATTTCCAATTATTGTGTTAAAAAGAATATAGAGATTTAACAAAAAAACGTACAAGGAATAACAAAAATCTGTTGTGCAAAATGCAAGAGACATGGAAACATGTCTCTTTTTTGATAATAAAAATACACAATAATAAAAGAAAAATAGATAATAAAACTATATAATATGAATATAAAAGAAAGGAAAGAGGGGATAACATATGAAAAAAAATAAGGCACAACATAAACAGACTTTTGCCCAGGGATTTAAGAATAGCCGGGCGCTTTATATATTGCTGTTGCCGTCACTGATTATTTTTCTTCTATTTACTTACTACCCGATGTATGGGGTTATAATTGCGTTTAAGGATTTTTCGCCGGCGCAAGGAATTTTGGGAAGCCCATGGGTAGGACTTAAAAATTTTATGCAGTATTTTAATTCCTATCAATTCTGGCCAACCATTAGAAATACCATCGTGATTAGTTTGTACACAATTTTGGTTACTTTTCCACTTCCGATTTTTCTGGCTTTGATGTGTAACCAGATTCGGGCAAGGCGGTTTAAAAAGTTTTTTCAGGTATCTACCTATTTGCCACATTTTATTTCTACGGTAGTTATGTGCGGAATGATTATCCTGTTCTTGTCACCAAGTACAGGAATTATTGCAAAGTTAGCAGAACTCTTTGGAATTACACTTCCAAATCTTATGGGTTCAGCATCAGCTTTTCCAAGTATTTATGTCTGGACAGAAGCCTGGCAGCATGTAGGATGGGATAGTATTTTATATATAGCTACCTTGTCTGCCATAGACCCAACCTTGTATGAAGCGGCAACCATGGATGGTGCCAGCAAATGGAAACGAATGCTTCACATTGATGTTCCGGCACTGCTTCCAACTGCCACGATCATGTTTATTTTAAGAATGGGAAGCGTTATGAGTGTTGGATTTGAAAAAATTTATTTGTTGCAGAATACGTTAAATTCCAGCACCAGTGAAATTATTTCAACGTATGTATATAAAATGGGTCTGGTAAGCAATCAGTATAGCTTGTCTTCTGCCATTGGACTTTTTAACAATGTGATTAACTTGATTTTGTTGTTACTGGTGAATTATATGTCTAAGAAACTGAATGATACATCTTTGATTTGATAGGGGGGAAGAAAATGAAAACAGCTGTAAGAACCAATAAGGTAAAAAAGTCGAAGGAAGATAAAATTTTTGATTTTATTTTGTACGGGATTGCAGCCATACTGATTGTTGTTGCCCTTTATCCCATGTATTTTATTGTGATTGCGTCTATAAGTAATCCTAATTTGGTTTCCAATGGAGAAATTTTATTCTTGCCAAAAGGAATTAATTTTAAAGCGTATGAACAACTGGCAAGTTATTCTCAGCTTTGGACAGGATATAAAAATACCATTTTCTATGTTATTGTTGGAACTATTTTTACTTTAGTAGTAAATATTCCGGCTGCCTATGCTCTTTCAAGAAAAAAATTATACGGACGAAAGGCATTGACCATTTTTTATTTGATTCCAATGTTCTTTACCGGTGGTTTAATTCCAACTTATCTGGCAGTACAGCAATTTCACCTGTTAGATACATTTTGGGTTATGGTACTTCCTTTTTCGGTTGTTACTTATTATATTATTGTAGGAAGAACATTTTTTGCAAATAGTATTCCGGAGGAATTATGGGAAGCAGCTCAGTTGGATGGCTGTGGATATATGGGATTCTTTTTTAGAATCGTATTACCATTATCAAAAGCTGTTATTGCGGTGATTGCGCTCTGGGCAGCTGTTGGACAATGGAATTCTTATTTTAATGCATTAATCTATTTGCGAAATCCAGAACTTCAGCCTTTACAGATTATTTTAAGAAATATTTTGATTAGTAATCAGACCATCAGTTCTATGACAACGGGAGCGGCTGCAGCGGAAGCGAAACAGATGGCAGATTTAATAAAATATGCAGTCATTGTTGTGTCATCTGCACCAATTATGTGTTTATATCCGTTTGTTCAGAAACATTTTAATCAGGGTGTTATGCTCGGCTCTTTAAAGGGATAAGAACAGAGCAAAAAATAAAAAAACACGAAAGGAGATTTTAACATGAGAAAGAAAAATTTAAGAAAGGGCATGAGTTTAGTGCTTGTAGCATCTATGTCAGCAGCCATGCTGGCAGGGTGCGGAGGTCAGGAAAAGGAGAGTCAAAAAGAGGCGGAAGGTGGTAAAAGTGATGTTCCAACTTATACAATTGCTACCGTACGTTGGACAGATGCCTGGCCGAATGATTTTTTGGAAAGCGGAGTTATGAAGGAACTGGAGGAAAAACACGGCATTAATATTGAATGGCAGATTTATTATAATTCTGATTGGGCAGAACAGAAGTCCTTACTCTTAGCTTCCGGAGATTTGCCAGATGCATTCCTTGGATCTATTTCTTTAAAAGCTACTGATATTGCACAGAATAAATCTAGCTTTTTGGAACTTACAGATTATATCAACGAAGAAAATATGCCGAATTTAACGGGTGTATTTGAGAAAGATCCAGAAATGAAAGCCATTGTAACAGACCGTGACGGAAAAATTTACAGTTTACCAAAAAAACTTCCTCTTCGTCCAAAGGTTTGCGGAAATCCTCTTTATATTAATAAGGAATGGCTGGATAATTTAGGCCTAGATGTACCAAAGACTTATAAAGAACTGGAAACTGTTTTGGAAAAATTTATAACAGAGGATGCAGATAAAGATGGAGATCCAAATAATGAAATCGGATTTTCCAATTCTGCAAGTACAGCTCTTTTGAGCGGAGATTTAAGAACCATTTTAGCACCTTTTAGTACTATGGTAAGCCGAGATAATAACTATATGGGCTTAAATGGAGAAGGAAAACCAGTGTTCATGCCTATGGAAGAAAATTATAAGGAAGCAGTTAAGTGGATGCATGAATTATGGGAAAAAGGCATCTTAGATCCAGAATATTTTACACAAGATTCTTCCATGTTTACATCTAAAAAACAGGCAGAAGGAGGTTCTAAAGTTGGACTGATTCATGCTTGGACAGCAGATGCAGAAGCAGGTATTAATGCGTCTCAGTTTGTGCCATTAGAAGCGCTGGAAGGATATGATGGAAATCATTACATTGAAAATGCAGCGAATTTCCTGGATATTTCAGATAGAGAGCTTGTAATTACCAAGAATTGTAAAGAACCTGAGAAGCTTTTGAAATGGGCAGATGATTTTTATGATGATTTGACTTCTATGCAGACTTTCTATGGTTCCATTTCCGATGGATGTATTACAGAAAATGAAGATGGTACATATGATGTTAATGTACCAGAAGATGGAAGCTCTTTAGATACTTCTGCATGGTCAAATTCTTTAAGAGATTTTGGACCAAAATATATGAATCCAGAATTTTATGACAAAGTTCATATACCAGACAATCAGGGTGATGGTATCAAATTAAAAGAAGACGAGTTGAACGCAAAATATGTGACAACAGATAAAAACGTGGGATTCCCAATGGTTCAGTATACAGACGATGAGCTGGCACAGCTTACTACATTAGGAACTGATATTTACAAATATTGTGAAGCACAGTATGCACATTGGGTTGTTGATGGTGGAATTGAAGAAGAATGGGATTCTTATCTGAAGCAGTTAAAAGATATGGGTGTAGAAGAGCTGGTAGAAATTCAGGATACAGCGTATACATTTTATCAAGAAAACATGAAATAAAAGAAGAAAAGGTATAGAAGTCGAAAGCTGCTGTGAAACAAAGGTGAAAAATAATGGTTTTACAGCAGTTTTTCTATAGGAGGACAGAGATATGTTTCAAGAGAAAAACGGGACATTATATTATATTTGTGATGGGGAAATGGTTTGTATAGAGGCTTGGGGTGATTCTGCTCTGCGAGTTAGAAGTACAAGAAATCGAAAGTTTACAGAGCATGACTGGGCTTTGGATATTCCAAGAGGACAGGAAGCGCACGTTCAGATTTTTGAAGATCAGGATGCAAATGGTACGGCATATGCAAATATGTATATGGGTGAGGATAAATCTTATGGGGAAATTTCTAATGGAAAGATAAAAGCTGTTATTAATGCAAATGGTGTTGTGACGTTTTTTAAAGAAAACGGAGAGATTTTGTTAAAGGAAAATTGGAGACGTTTACAAGATGAAATCAGTGCACCTTTAAATATTTATGGCAGGGAATACGTTCCACAGGAAGGAGAAAATTATAAAATTTCTCTACGTTTTTTAGCAAATGATCAGGAAAAAATTTATGGTATGGGACAATATCAGCAGACACAGATGAATATGAAAGGTTGTATGTTGGAACTGGCACAAAGGAATTCCCAAGTCAGTGTTCCATTTTATATTTCCAGTCTGGGATATGGATTTTTATGGAATAATCCAGCCGTTGGAAGTGTCTTCTTTGGTATGAATGGAACAGAGTGGAGAGCAGAGTCCACAAAGCAAATTGATTATCTGGTAATTGCAGGAAATACACCTGCTGAAATCGAAGAAAATTATATGGAACTCACAGGAAGAGCACCTATGATGCCAGAATATGGTTTGGGATTTTGGCAGTGTAAGCTGCGTTATCGTACTCAGGAAGAACTTTTGCAGGTGGCGAGAAGATATTATCAGGAGAAGATACCTGTTGATGTTATTATTGCAGACTTTTTCCATTGGACACAAGAAGGAGATTTTCGATTTGATCCCAAGTATTGGCCAGATGTTCCTGCTATGTGTAAAGAGTTAGAGGATATGGGAATGAAGCTCATGGTTTCTGTATGGCCTACGGTGGATTACCGTTCCGAAAACTTTAGAGAAATGAAAGAAAAGGGATATCTGATACAGTGTGAGAAAGGTGTCCGTATTTCTATGTTATGTGGCGGAAATGAAGTATTCTTTGATGCTACAAATCCAGAGGCTAGAAAGTTTGTATGGGACAAGATTAAAAAGAATTACTGGGATAAGGGAGCAAAATTGTTCTGGTTGGATGTAGCAGAACCAGAATATACGACCTATCAATTCGAGAATTATCGATATTATTTGGGAACCAATCTGGAAGTTGGAAACAGCTACCCTAAATTTTATACACAGGGATTTTTTGATGGAATGACAGAAGAGGGAGATAAACAGCCTATTAACCTGGTGCGTTCAGCCTGGGCTGGAAGTGCGAAGTATGGTGCTTTGGTATGGTCTGGAGATATTGTAAGTAATTTTGAATGTTTCAATCGTCAGGTTCGGGCAGGTTTGTCCATGGCAATTGCCGGAATTCCTTGGTGGACAACAGACATTGGAGGATTTCATGGTGCAAGAGGAGATGATCCTGCATTTCGTGAATTATTTATCCGTTGGTTTGCCTATGGATGTTTTTCTCCGGTTATGCGCCTTCATGGGAATCGAAATCCACAGCTTGATTTTGAGGGAGAGGCTATTGGTTCAGGTAGTCCAAATGAAATTTGGAGTTTTGGAGAGAATGTTTTTAAAATTTGTAAAAAATATATTGCGCTTAGAGAACGTATGCGTCCATATATGAGAGAACAAATGCGTTTAGTACATGAAAAAGGTACACCAGTGATGCGACCATATTTTTATGATTATCCAGAAGATCAGAAAGCCTGGGAAATCGAAGATTCTTATTTGTTTGGTACGGATTTTCTGGTGGCACCTGTGTTGGAAGCTGGAGCAAAGAAAAGAGAAGTATACTTGCCAAAAGGGGAAGTGTGGATTGATGTATGGACAAGAGAAGAAAGAAATGGAGGAGAAACAATAACCGTAGCAGCACCTTTAGAGCAGATTCCGGTGTTTGCGAAAAAAGGAAGCAAATATCTGGAGATATTTGACAATTTTTCTTAATTTTTTTATGATAGAAGAAAAATAGGAAAATTTTAGCAGAGCAGGAGGAAAAGAAATGTACCGACAAAAAGAAAAAATCCGGAAAAGGAAGACAGAAAAACTCCGTACCATAGGGTTTAAGGTATTAATTCCGGTGTTTGCGGTACTACTTGGACTTTTGCTCTGTCTTTTTGTTGGTATGGGAGAAACAAGAAAGCTGGCAGAGCAATATACGGAAGATACAGCTGGTTTATATGTAGAACAGATTAACCGAGATATTTTTCAAATTAATAATGAATTGATACAAGTATTAGGAAAGAGTTCTATTAAGGATATTCCAGATACATTATCTGCGTCTGAACAGAAATATTATAATCTCTTAGCAGATATCAGAGTACAAAACAGGTTGTTAAAGATTCGTTATAAAGAAGTGCAGAGTTTTTTCGTGTATGCCAGTAAAGCGGATGTGCTAATAGGAGATGAAGGAGCTGTCTTTGCACAGAGTCAGGTGAAAGGTTTTTTAAAAGAACTTCGGGATTTTTCTAGAAATGCGGTAAATCAAAATTATGGTGTGACTTCCTGGGATTTTTTGGAAACAGAAGATGGAACTTATATTGTAGGATGGTATGCAAAGTCTGGAAACGTAATAGGATGTTTGATGAATACGGAAAAGATTTTTTCATTATTGCAGGAAATGACTCAGCGTTACAAAGTTCTTCCATTTCTTGAGAAGGAGAATGGAACACGGATTTATCCAGCAGATTTTGTTCAAAGAAAACAGGAAATGAACCAGGCAGATAGAAAGCGTGGGAATTATTATAAATATCAACTGGGAACTATTGGAAAAATATGTGTGTATGTGCTTCCAGATGGAGGGATTTTAGAAACAATTCTGGAAATGCAGACGATTTTAGTTGTGCTTATTACTGCTTTATTTGGTATTTGTATTTTCCTTGCAGTGCGATATTATTATCATCTTATGATTCCTTTAAAGGTGTTTACAGAAGGAATTTCTAATATGGAAGAAGAACAACTTCTTCATGAAGATGGAAAAAATAATATTTTGGAATTGGAAGCGGTTAGTGATCGTTTTCGCTTTCTTTTGAGGAAAATACAGTCTTTAAAAATTGCCATTTATGAAAAAGAATTGCAGGAGAAACGAGCTGAATTGGAATATATGCAGGAGCAAATTCGACCTCATTTTTTCTTAAACTGTTTAAGTTTAATTCATGGAATGGCAGATAAGTCAGGAGAAAAAGAAATTACTTATATCACAAAAGTGCTATCAGAATATATTCGATACAACTATCGTGAATCAGGGAAAGAAAGGAAACTGATAGAAGAAATTCAACATGTGAAAAAATATATGGAAATTCAGAAATTACGATATGGAGATAGTGCATTTCGTTTTGAAGTAATTTATGAGGATGTGGGAGATGAAGTGTTAGTACCCTCCTTGGTTTTACAGACTTTAGTAGAAAATGCAGTAGTACACGGAGTCAACTTAGATCATTTAGTAGAAATTTCTTTGTATGTGACAATGGAAAATTATAATGGAGGAAAATGGCTTTATATCTGCGTTTCTGATACGGGAAGCGGTTTTTCAGATGATATTTTAAAAGCATTATCAGAAGATATGCCGATTGTATACGGAGGCAGGAAACACATAGGATTGCAAAATGTAAAAAGAAGATTGGAACTTTTATATGGACAGGATGCGGAATTGTCTGTACAGAATATGGGAGAGCATTACGGGGCAATAGTGGAAGTACGGATTTTGCAAAAAACATTGTAGTTGACTATGAAGAAAAGTCTGTAAATAAGAACTTCTATGATAAGAATAGGCGAGAGGCTTGAGTAAAATCAGCTTTTCGCCTTTGGTTT
>ENA-ORMO01000562-ORMO01000562.1-human-gut-metagenome-genome-assembly--contig:-NODE-562-length-51619-cov-4.395916_pt1 | contig 51619 bp, 40 predicted proteins | sample MGYA00242106_ERZ509001 | MGnify/ENA primary metagenome ERZ509001 (study PRJEB26280, sample SAMEA2338736) | human gut metagenome | biome: human gut; feature: human-associated habitat; material: faeces...
TGATCCCATACCTGCCGGATGGTGTTTACGCTGATCTTAGAACAGCATCAAACATAAGATTCCAGTTACAGGCGGAACTTACAAGAATTCAAAACAGGATCAGTCGTTGGTTCAATATATATTTTCCTGAATATAAGACGGTATACGGAAAGCCGGATGCCAAGAGCGGAATGCTGATCCTTAAAGCAGCACCACTCCCTGAAGATATCTTGACGTTAGGTATCGATGGAGTGAACCAGATCTGGCGGGATGCGAAGTTAAGAGCAGTTGGAAAAGCGAGGGCGAAGACCCTGATAGAAGCTGCTGGGCACAGCGTTGGAAGCAAAGAAGGTGCGGTGTCTGCAAGAATGGAAATCCGAATGCTTCTGGAGGACTATGAATCCAAAAATATGCGTCTACAGGAAGTTATGGTTCTAATTGAAGAACTGGTAAAAGAGATTCCAATGGCTGAAAAGCTGTTAGAAATCAAAGGAGTGGGAATCAGGACAGTGTCAGGGTTCCTTGCAGAAGTAGGTGATATCAGCCGCTTCAACAATCCGAAGGAACTGCAGAAGCTTGCAGGATTGGCATTGGTTGAAAATAGTTCGGGAAAGCACAAGGGAAAGACAACAATAAGCAGACGAGGCCGAAAGAGACTCAGATACCTGCTTTTTGAGGTTGCAATGTCGCTTGTGGCGAAGAATCCGGAGTTCAGGGAGCTCCATAATTATTACACAACCAGAAGGCTGAATCCATTGAAGAAAATGCAGTCACTTATGGCAATTGCAGCCAAGCTGATACGAGTCTTTTATGCGATGCTGACTAAAGGTGTGGATTATGATCCGAAAAAGATGATCAGTGACATCAAGAGACCGACAGTTTATCTACAGGCTGCGTAAGAAAGACAAGTAACTATAATGGAGGCTGTCATGTGGACAGTCACTGAATCAAGCAGAATGTAACAGATAACGTCCACTGATCACAGTGCTGAAACAGGAAGCAAGTCAGTAATCAATAATACAAAGAATGAGCCAGTAGTCGGGCAGGAATTTTCACCATAGGGCAAGACCCTGTAAGGGAGCATAGCTGACACCCCTGGTTATGGGCAGGCAGGACGAAGGAAGTTAGGACCTCTGGAGACAGAGATGATCCTGGTGGATATAGGAGGTTAGCTGCCATAGAGGGAAGGGTATACACAAGGCCAGTAAAGCGGAAATCAATGACGTTTTATTTCGTATACCTTTTAACCACTATTTCGGTACTTGATACATCGAAATGCTCATAGCTTTGGCTTATTCACTGAGATATAAAGGTTGAAAAACCTTGAATTTTCAATAAAAAACACTTGATTATATGAGGAGGAATGGCTATGGACAGAAAACTGGATGTACGGAAGATTTATGAGAGCGTGAAGGAAAAGATCACGTTTAAGCCGGAAGCGGCTCTGGTCCTGGGCTCTGGCCTGGGAAACTTTGCAGAGAAGGTGGAGATCGCAGAGATCCTGGATTATAAGGACATTCCGGGTTTCCCAGTGTCTACGGTTCCGGGGCATAAGGGCCGTTTTATCTTCGGCTATGTGGAGGACGTGCCCATGGTGATCATGCAGGGCCGGGTACATTTTTACGAGGGGTATTCCATGGATGAGGTGACGCTGCCGATCCGTTTAATGAAGCTCATGGGTGCGAAGCTGTTATTCCTCACCAATGCATCGGGCGGCGTGAACACTGGCTATCAGGCTGGGGATTTTATGCTGATGAGCGATCATATCAGCAGCTTTATCCCGTCTCCGCTCATCGGGCCCAATGACGAGGAGGCAGGCCCAAGATTCCCGGATATGAGTGATGTGTATAGGAAAGAGATCCGGGATATCATCCGGCGGGTGGCCAAAGAGGAAAACATCCCGATCCAGGAGGGCGTTTACGTACAGTTCACAGGCCCGGCTTATGAGACGCCGGCGGAGATCCGTATGGCCAGGACTCTGGGAGCGGACGCTGTGGGCATGAGCACGGTCTGCGAGGCCATTGCTGCCAACCACATGGGTATGAGCGTGTGCGGGATCTCCTGTATCACCAACATGGCCAGCGGGATCCTGCCCCAGCCTTTGAGCCATAAGGAGGTCCAGGAGACGGCGGACCGGGTGGCTCCTCTGTTTGAGCGTCTGGTGAAAAAGTCCCTGGCGGCCATTTACCATGAGTATCTGTGCACGAAATAGTCAATAAAACAGGAAAGGACTGCCATGGGCGGTCCATATAAGACGGAGGCCTCTGTCTGCCGGGACCGATCAGATCCCGGAGGAGCAGAGACCTCCGTTTTCGTCCAGCCGGAGGATCTCTGCGCCCAGGAGAGCGGCGTCCTCTTGTGAGTGGGTGGAAAAAAGAAGGAGCTTTCCAGCGGTATATTTGTTTATCATACGGGCGGCCTGCTGCTTTGTGTCCGGATCCAGGCCGGTGAAGGGCTCGTCCATGAGGACGATATCAGCCGGGGCCAGGATGGCCCGCAGAATGGCGGTACGGCGCTTCATGCCGCCGGAAAATTCCGACACTGGCTTTTTAAGGGAATCTTCGGGCAGAAGGTGCTTTATGATGGCAGTCAGTTCATGGGCAGGATACCCGCGGCCGGTGACGAAGCGGATATTCTGGAGGGCGGTGTATCCCTCAAGCAGGCGGTCCTCCTGGAAAACCGCAGAAAAGGAGCGGCCCTCCAGGCCCTCTATGGTTCCGGAATCAGCGGTCTCCAGCCCCATGAGGATCCGGAAAAGCGTGGTCTTTCCAGCTCCCGAGGGAGCCATAAGGCAGCAGGGACAGCCGCTTTCCAGATCCAGGGATACATGGTCCAGCACAAGACTGTCCCCATAGGATTTTGTCAGGTCCCGGACGGTGACCCGGAAGGAGGGATCAGACGGAAGCAGCATGGTTTTCCTCCTTTCCGGGAACGCCGTTTCCGGCAATGGTCTTTAACAGAAGAAGAAACAGCTTTTCAAAGACAGAGCTGACGGCGATGATCATGAGGGTCCAGGCAAAGAGGTCAGCGGTGCTCAGATAGATCTTGGCCATATAAAGCCCTTCTCCAATGGAGCCGCCGGGAACGCCGATGACCTCGGCTGCGATGCCGGATTTAAAGCCCATGCCCAGAGAGGTCTTCAGGGCGCTTTCCAGGTATGGATACAGAGAGATCCGGTAGATGGAAAGGGCCTGCCTCCAGACCGGGACCCGGAAGACCCGGGCCATTTCCAGAAGACCCGGATCCGCATGGGAGAGTCCGGCCAGGGTGTTTATATGGATCACCGGATAGACCACAAGGAAGGAAATAAAGACCGAAAGGTTTTCTGCTCCGGTCCATATGAGGGCCAGGATCACGAAGGAGGCCACGGGCACGGACTTCATGAAATGGATGGCCGGTTCCAGGATCTCGCCTGCCAGGGGCTTCCAGAAGGCCAGGGAGCCGGTCAGGAGACCCGCCAGGAAGGCCATAAAAAATCCCAGGCTGATGCGGCCGAAGGAAAACCAGAGGGCTCCCCAGGAGGCTGGGGAGGCAAGCTGTACAGCCAGGGCCTTTAAGGCATCCAGGGGCCCCACCAGAAGGATCTGGTTCTGGACGGCCAGGGACGCCAGATGCCACAAAAACAGCCAGAACAGCAGAATGGCGGTCCTTCGGGACCAGTCTGGGAATCTGTGCATGGAAGTATCTGCTCCTTTACATATAGAGCCGGAGTCTCCGGCCCGGTCATTTAGTTGGAAACGGCTCCCGTATAATAGAAGGCGTCATCCGGCAGGGCTCCGCCTGTGGAGGCAGGGTTCTGGTCAAAGAGGACCTTTAAATAGCCGGACAGAGCCGTTTTCATCTCCCCGCCGGACAGGAAGGCGATATTGCAGCCAGGCAGGGCCTTTTTCGCTACGGCAGCCTTGGGAACGATCCCGGCGGCCTCGATCAGCATGGAAGCTGTGTCGGGATCCTCGGAGGTAAAGCGGATGGACGCCTCATGCTCTGCAAGGAAGGTATCCACCAGGTCGCCGTGGGCGGCCAGGAAATCGTTATTTACGATGGTCACGCCGGTGATCATGCGGCTTTTGGTCTCGGCCTGCTCCTGGGCCTCATCCCAGGCCTTTGTCAGATCCAGGATCACAGAAAGGCTCTCGTTCTGGGCCAGGGCAGAGGTAACGAAGGGCTGGGGGAGAAGGCCGATGCGGCTGGGATCCTCCGTCAGGACAGAGGCCACCTCCGCAGGCTCGGATTTGAACTCCAGGGTCACATCATCCTCGGTCAGTCCGGCAGCAGACATCAGATAGCGGAGGGAATATTCCGGAGTGGTGCCCTTTCCGGTGAGGTATACGGTCTTTCCCTTTAACTGGTCAATGGAGGTGACGGAGGTGTCGGAGGATACCAGGTATAAAACTCCCAGGGTGTTCACGTCGATGACGGAGATCCCGCCCTTTGTCTTGTTGTAGAGGACTCCGGCAACATTGGCGGGAAGAAGGGCAATGTCCACCTTATTTCCTGCCACCAGGGCTGTCAGCTCGTCAGCGGCTGTCACCATGGTAAATTCATAATCATTCTGGGCTTTTCCGTTCTCTGTGTCGTCCATGAGCTTCACAAGGCCCATGGTAGTGGGGCCCTTTAAGCCGCCGACGCGGATCACGGTGCCGTCCCCGCTGCCGCCGGAGGATCCTTTTCCTGCTGCAGCGGCCTCAGCGGATTCTTTTTCATTGGTTTCAGGGACAGAAGCCTCTGCGTCAGAAGAAGCCGCAGCGGTCTGGGACTCTGCGGATCCAGCCGCAGAGGTCTCCGCCGGTTTTTCAGGACCGCAGCCCGTAAGGAGCGCCATGCCCAGGGCTGCGGCAAGAATGAAGGATGTGAATTTTTTCATAATATTAATTCCTCCTGGAATAGATTGTTTTTGTGCTGACTCCGTCCAGCATTCCAAGCTTTCCAGAAAGGCTGCTGATCTTGTCCATAGGCGCGTCCAGGACGACGCTGATGATAGAAAGGCCCTTTTCACGGTAAGGCACGCCCATGCGGCCGATAATGTATGAACGGTACTGGTGGAGGAGGTCGTTGAGCTTTTCTACGGATTCTGCATTTTCCACCATGATCCCAATGAGCGCTACGCGTGTTTCCATAATCTGTTCCTTTCTGTACAGGATCTCATCGCCTTTTCCCTCAGAAAGCGCCGGCGCCCTTCGGGGTCAGTACGAACAGCTTCAATATATCACACGGGCCAGGGTTTGTCAAAGCGGCGGCAGAAATTATACGGTCTCTTAATAAAATAAAGAAAAACAGTGAAATCCCGTTAAAAATTATACAGGTTTCATATTGCGGAGACCGTCCGGATATGCGATAATATAGAACGGTATAGGATTAAGGAAAGATTTCAGAAGGATATCAGGAGGAATCAAGTATGAGGACCAATGACGAGGCATTGTTAAAGATCAAGTATAACGTTCTGCATGAGGTAGCAAAGCTGGCCTTTTCCGGAGAACTGGATGAAAAGAGGGATGAGATCCCCTTTAAGCTGATCCCGGGACCGAAAGCCCAGTTCCGCTGCTGTGTATATAAAGAAAGAGAGATCATCCGCCAGAGAGTCCGTCTGGCTGAGGGGAAATGTCCCAGCGGAAAGCATAGCGACAATATGATCCAGGTGATCCCCTCTGCCTGCGAGGAGTGTCCGATCACCCGGTTCGTGGTGACAGACAACTGCCAGAAATGTATGGGTAAGGCCTGCCAGAATGCATGTAATTTTGGAGCCATCTCCATCGGCCGTGACCGGGCCCATATCGATCCGGATAAATGTAAGGAATGCGGAAAATGCGCCCAGGCATGTCCGTACAACGCCATTGCGGAGCTGATCCGTCCCTGCCGCCGCGCATGTCCTGTGGACGCCATCACCATGGATCTGGATACAGGTATCTGCCAGATCGACGAGAAGAAATGCATCCAGTGCGGAGCCTGCGTGAGGAGCTGTCCCTTCGGAGCCATCACCTCCAAGGTGTTTATCGTCCAGGTCATCAACGCCCTTAAGGCTGGAAAGAAGGTAGTTGCCATGGTGGCCCCCGCCGCAGAGGGTGAGTTTGGAGCCGATATTACCATGGGAAGCTGGAGAACGGCCCTTAAGAAGGTCGGCTTTGCAGATATGGTGGAGGTTGCCGCCGGCGGAGACATGACAGCCGCTTACGAGGCCATGGAGTGGGCAGAGGCGTATAAGGAAGGAAAGAAGATGACCACCTCCTGCTGTCCGGCTTTTGTGAACCTGATCAAAAAACATTATCCCACTCTGATCGATAACCTGTCCACCACGGTTTCCCCCATGTGTGCCGTGTCCAGGATGTTAAAGGCCAAAGATCCGGAGACTGTTACCGTGTTCATCGGGCCGTGTATGGCGAAAAAGGCCGAGGCAGCCGATAAGAGCGTGGAAGGAAACGCAGACTTTGTCCTGACCTTCGGAGAGGCCATTGAACTGATGCGGGCCAAGGACGTGGAGCTGGAGCCGGAGGAGTATAAGGATCAGGAAGCCAGCGTGTTCGGTAAGCGGTTCGGAAACGGCGGCGGCGTTACCAATGCGGTGATCCAGTGCTTAAAGGAGCAGGGAGAGAGCACCGATATCAAGGTAGCAAGATGCAGCGGCCCGGCCGATGTGAAGAAGGCTCTTCTCCTTATGAAGGTGGGAAGACTTCCCGAGGACTTTATTGAGGGCATGATGTGCCAGGGCGGCTGTGTAGGCGGCCCCAGCAACTTAAAGCAGGAGACGACCTTTAAGAAGGACCGGGACGCTCTGATCGGAAAGGCCGATGAGAGAGGCGTATGGGAGAACTTAAAGAATTATGATATGGAGTCCTTCTCCATGCACAGGACCCACGAAAAGCAGTAAATAAGAGGCGGCGGATATGGAACAGCAGGGAAAGACAGAAAATAACGGAAACAGCAGGCTGGAAACGGGGAACATATGGAAACTGATGCTTTCACTTTCCATCCCCTCCATCATCGCCCAGCTGGTGGGGATCTTATATAACATGGTGGACCGGATGTTCATCGGAAGGATCGAAAATGGCACAACGGCCATGGCGGCCTTAAGCGTGTCTCTTCCGCTGATCACCTGTATCACTGCGTTCACAAGATTAGTGGGGATCGGCGGCGCACCCTTATGCGCCATTAAAATGGGAAAGAAGGACCAGAGGGGGGCGGAGGAGATCCTGGGGGTAAGCTTCGCCTCCTTGATCACTGTGGGAGTGATCCTTACGGTGGTGATCCTGGTTTTCCAAAGGCCCATTTTAACGCTTTTCGGCGCAGATCCCACCACCCTGGACATGGCCTGTGATTATGTGTCCATCTATGCCCTGGGAACGGTCTTCGTGATGATCTCCCTGGGCATGAATTCTTACATTACGACCCAGGGCTTCGCCCGCACCGGCATGTGCACGGTACTGATCGGAGCCATTTTAAACATTATCTTTGATGCGTTTTTCATCAACTATCTTCACATGGGTGTCAAGGGGGCGGCCATCGCCACCATCATCGCCCAGGGGATCTCCTGTATCTGGGCCCTTTCTTTTTTATTTGGAAAAAAGAGCCTGTTAAAGATGCGGCCGGAATTTTTCAAGGTGAAGAAGAAGGTGCTCCTGCCCATCATGGCTCTGGGTGTATCGCCCTTTACCATGAGCATTACAGAAAGCCTGATCCAGATCTCCTTTAACAATCAGCTTTCCAAATACGGCGGAACTATGGCCGTGGGCACTGTGGCCATCATGTTCAGCCTGTGGCAGTTTGTGACCCTGCCCACCCAGGGCTTCTGCCAGGGGGCCCAGCCCATTATCAGCTACAATTACGGAGCCGGAAACCTGGCCCGGGTGCGGAAGGCCTGTAAGATCAGCCATGTGCTGTGCCTGGTATTTGCTACGACCCTCACAGGCCTTATGATGATCTTCCCAGGCCCCTTTGCCGGGATCTTCAGCAACGACCCGTCGCTCCTCCATTTCAGCGCTTGGGCGCTTCCTATTTATCTGGCGGGCGGAGCGATCTTCGGGGCCCAGATCAGCTGCCAGCAGTCCTTCATGTCCCTGGGACAGGCAAAGATCTCTCTGATCCTGGCCTGCTTAAGGAAGGTCATCCTTCTGGCGCCGCTGATCTACATATTCCCTGTGACTGTGGGAAAGCTGCCCTTTGCGGCGGCCATGGCAGAGGAGATCGCGGGGCTGGTGGAATATCCGGCGGAGGTATTTTCTATTTTCTTTGCAGAGCCCGTGTCGGATATCCTTGCGGCGGTCTGTACGTCGGCGACGTTTTATGTGTTTTATAAGAGGCATTTGAAGGATTGATGGGAATATAGTAAGAGAAAGATCCGGAGTTCCATTCTGAATACAGGATGGGCTCCGGATCTTTTGTTAAAATGGGAAAAGAATGGAGTTTTCGGTCACCGGGGCGTGCTGTTGACCCGCTCAAGCTCCTCCAGGAGCTCTTTTGTAAGACGGGCATATTCCGGATCGGACCGGTCTCTGAGCCGTGGGAGATTTACCCGGTCTTCCCGGAGAATCTTTCCGCAGTCCCGGCTCATGAGGATGATCCGGTCGGCCAGATAGATCGCTTCGTCCACGCTGTGGGTGACAAAGAGGATCGTTTTCTTATGCTTTTCCCAGATGTTTAAGAGCTCCTTCTGGAGAACGATCCGGGTATAGGCGTCCAGCGCACCGAAGGGCTCGTCCATCAGGACTACGTCGGGATCATTGGCCAGAGTCCTTGCGATGGCCACCCTTTGCTGCATTCCTCCGGAAAGCTCGTGGGGCATCGACCGACGGAATTGTTCCATTCCGATCATCTGGAGATAGTCGCTGACGGTTTTCTGTATCTCGCTTTCAGAGGCATGCTTGAACCGGAGCCCGAGGGCGATATTGTCTTCCACATTGAGCCAGGGCATCAGGGAATAGTTCTGGAATACCACGCCGATCTCCTTCCGGGGAGCGGCCACACGCTCGCCGCGGTAGGTCACATTGCCCCCGGTGGCCTTTTCTAGGCCGGAAATGATCCTTAGGAGTGTGGATTTTCCGCAGCCGGATGGTCCGAGGATACAGATGAACTCATTTTCTTCGATCGAGAGGCTGATATCCCGGAGAACACGGAGCTCTCCGGAGGAATCGCCTGCTTCAAAGGTTTTACTGACGTTCTGTATGTCGATGATTGCCATATGGGTCCCTCCTACCTTGCTTTGTTTACCCAGGAAAAGCGTTTCGCCGCGATCAGACGGAAGATCCCGTCCAGTAAGGCACCGATCACGCCGATGCAGATCATTCCGGTAATGACAAGGTCCATGCGGGCCAGCTCATAGGCGTGGGTGATCAGGTAGCCCACACCGCACATACTTCCAGGAAGCATTTCGGCGCTGACCAGGCAGACCCATGAGGAGGTCAGTCCCATGCGAAGGCCCTGGATGATGTTGGGGGCGCAGGCAGGCAGCAGGATCCGGAAAAAGATATCTTTTTCAGAGGCTCCCAATACCTTTGCGCTTTCGATATAGGTGGTCCTTACGGTGCTGACTCCGAACATCACATTGCCCCATACGGGATAAAAGGCGCCCAGGGCGATCAGAAAGATCATGGAGAGCTTGAAGTTATCCCAGACGGCAAAGGCAGGCCCGTACTGCATATGGAGAAGCCTTGCGATGCTTCCGATCCCGAACCAGCCAAGTACAAGGGGTTGCCAGGCGATGGCTGGAATGGGGCGGAACAGAACGAGAAAGTTCTCAAAAAAAGTACGTACAGGTTTAAAATAGCCCATAAGGAGTCCAAGGGGCAGCGCCACCAGGACTCCGCAGGTATAGCCCATGGCAACGCGCACCAGGCTGTATCCGATGTTCAAGGGGATACTGCCAAGACCAATGAAATTATCAAAGGCATTGGCAAAGTTATTGGCCACGACCCCGATGGAGGGGAGAATGGCATTGCTGGCGGCCTTTTCCGCAGCCGCCGACCAGAGCAGCAGGAATGCGGCCGGCAGGATGAGGGAAAAAGCGAACTCTAAAAATTTATTTTTTTTCATATTATTCTACGGATTCAGCAAAGCTGAAGTCGAAGACCTTTTCCTGGACTTCTTCAAAGGTGGTGTCTGCCAGTCTGCCGGAGAATTTCCCCATTTCCGTCATGGCATTGAAATACAGTTCCATTCCGCTGATGAAATGCTCGTTGGGGACAATGGAGTAGGTGGTATCGTTCTGGTTCAGGATCTCCACATCGAGGCCGATATAATCACTCATGATCTCAGCTGTTTTTTCGCGGTTCTGCTGTGCGAAATCCATGATGTCTTTTGTGGCCTGCATGAGGGCACGGAGGACTTCCGGATGCTCCTCTTTTACGCTGTTCACGACATTTAAAGTACAGCAGGGGAAATCCACCCATTTTCCGCCGGGAAGCTCATCCAGGGTAGCAATGATCTTTCCGATCCCCTGGGCTTCTGCGTTCTGCGGGTTGGGGATGGGGCCTGCCCAGAGCTCGACCTGTCCGGAGGCCAGGGAGGGGATCAGATTGCTGGTTCCCTTTAGATCCATCATAAGGACATCGGCATCGTAATCAGCGGTATCTTCCGTCACATTGACTCCAGCTTCAGAGAGAGAATATTCCAGAACGATACGGGGGCTGCTGACAGCGGAATGGTAGCCGGCCATAATGGGCTGCTCCGCAGATTTTGCATATTCCACCAGTTCATCGAAGGTATTGTAGGGGGCGTCTGCCTTGGCAACGATGGCAACGCCGCCGCTCTGGATCGGACATAAAATGCTGACATCTGTTCCGCTGTCATAGCAGGTCATCATAGCGGTACTGGAGCAGTAGGCAATGTCCATATGGCCCTGGCTCATGAGCGTAGCGTTTTCAGAAGCACCTTTGGTGATCATTACATTCAGATAGGCCATGACCTCGCCGTCCTTCACCAGCTCAAGCTGGGTATCAGAGAGCGGGCGGAGAAATACAGAATTATTTTCAAAAAGTTCTGGAGCCAGGAAGGGAAGCTCCATATTTCCCGTATGGAGGGATTTTCCCCAGCCCACGTTCAGTGTTGGAATCTCGGCGTTTTCCTGTTTTTCAGCGGCAGCTGTCTCCTCTGCGGACCCGGCGGCAGCCGTTGTCTCCTTTGATTCTGATTCCTTTGCAGCGGATGTTTCGGCTGCCTTGGTGTTTTCTGCCGGGGCAGCTGCCTGTTTACTTCCGCAGGCGGTGCAGGAGGCCAGGAGAGCGGCTCCCATGCACAGAGACAATACCTTACGTAACTTCATTTTTTAGTTCCTCCTTGGATCATTTTGTTTTCCGGCGGGCTTTGTACCCTGCCGCACATTGATTTCCAGTATAGCACAGAAAACAGGAGGAGGTTATTTGATTTTACTATAAGAAAATATTAGAATATTCACAAAAACTATAAAAATTGACAAAAAATACACAAGAACGAAAAAAACCGGAAACCTCCCTGTTACAGGGGTGTTTCCGGTTTTCGGATGATGAATTATTTCCCCAGCTTCCTCTGTACCGCTTTCACCACTTCCATGATCGGAATGATGAGTACGGCCAGTCCCAGGGCGATGGCGTATTCGTGAAGGCCGATGGGTGTGAACTCAAAGGCAGCGGCTAAGAACGGAACCTCGATGACGGCGGTGGTCAGGATCAGGGAAACGACCATTGCGCCGAACAGGAAGTTGTTGCGGGTCTTTAAGGTAAAGATGGAGCCGCGGCGGCTTCTCATGTTCAGGGAGTGGAAGATCTCAACCATGGACAGGGTCAGGAATGCCATGGTGGTTCCGTCCGGGCTGTTGACGAATTCCCAGACACCGCTTTCCACATAATGGCCCACCAGATAGGAGACCATGACCAGAACGGTTACGATAAAGCCCTGGAAGAACACGTCAAAGCCCATGCCTCCGGCGAAGATCCCCTCCTTGGGATCCCTGGGCTTCTGCTTCATGATATCGGATTCGCTCTTTTCCATACCCAGAGCCAGAGCCGGGAAGCAGTCGGTGATCAGGTTGATCCATAAAAGATGGACGGGTTTCAGGATCGTAAAGCCAATGAGGGTGGAGAAGAAGATGGCCAGGACCTCAGCCAGGTTGGAGGCTAAAAGGAACTGGATGGCCTTCCGGATATTGGCATAGATCCGGCGGCCCTCTTCAACGGCGGAGACGATGGTGGCAAAGTTATCGTCCGCCAGCACCATATCGGCCACATTCTTTGTAACGTCGGTTCCAGTGATGCCCATGCCGACGCCGATGTCGGCGCTCTTGATGGACGGCGCATCGTTGACGCCGTCTCCGGTCATGGCTGTGATCTTTCCGCGGGCCTTCCAGCCGTTGACGATGCGGACCTTATGCTCTGGCTGAACACGGGCATAAACGGAAAATTCGGTGATCCGGCGGGCGAATTCCTCGTCGCTCAGATCGTCCAGCTGCGCGCCTGTGATGGCCTGGTCCGGGGAGGTAATGATCCCCAGCTCCATTCCGATGGCTACGGCAGTATCCTTGTGGTCTCCGGTGATCATAATGGGACGGATCCCGGCTTCCCGGCATTCTGCAATGGCGGTCTTCACTTCCGGACGCACGGGATCGATCATGCCGGAGAGGCCGACGTAAGTCAGATCCTGCTCCAGGAATTCCGGTTCTGTGCTTTCCGGCATGGAGGACCAGTTTCTTTTTGCAGCGCAGAGGACACGGAGGGCGCGGTCGGCCATGGATTTATTGGCGGCCAGGATAGAGGCGCGGATCTCATCGGTCATTTCCACTGCGGAGCCGTTTACCATGGCTCTGGTACAGCGTTTTAATACCTCGTCGGGAGCGCCCTTGGTGTACTGGATGATGGTTCCGTCGGCAGCCTTATGGACCGTGGACATCATTTTCCGCATGGAATCAAAGGGAGCCTCGCCTGCCCGGGGCCATGCGGCCTTCAGCTCAGGCTTTAAGAGTCCGTTTTTGGCGGCGTCATTGACCAGGGCGCATTCCGTAGGTTCTCCGATGGCCTGGTTTGCTTCGGCATCCCATTCGGAATCGGAGCAGAGAGCCATGGCCGTTTCCAGCTCCTTTTCATCGTCAGCCACATGATCCACCACGGTCATCCGGTTCTGGGTCAGTGTACCAGTCTTATCCGAGCAGATGATCTGGGTACAGCCTAAGGTCTCCACAGCCGTCAGCTTGCGGATGATGGCGTTTCGTTTGGACATATTGGTAACGCCGATGGAAAGTACGATGGTGACCACGGCTGCGAGACCCTCGGGGATCGCTGCCACAGCCAGGGATACGGCTACCATAAAGGAGTTTAAGATGGAGCTGCCATTGAAGCCGGAGCGCATGAGGCCTACGGCAAAGATCACGGCGCAGATGCCAAGGACCAGTACGGTCAGGATCTTGCTGAGCTGGTTTAGCTTTAACTGGAGGGGCGTCTCCTCATCCTTGGCCTGGGCCAGGGCAGAGGCGATCTTACCCATTTCTGTGTCCATGCCAGTGCCGGTGAGGACAGCCTTTCCTCGTCCGTATACCACAGTGGAGCCCATGTAGACCATGTTCTTTCTGTCGCCCAGGGGGATGTCCTTCTGTCCGCCCAGGGAAAGAAGCTCGGCGGCCTTATTGACCGGAACGGACTCGCCGGTGAGGGCGGCCTCCTCGATCTTCATGCTGGCGCTTTCAATGATACGGCCGTCGGCAGGAACCGCATCTCCGGCCTCCAGGACTACGATATCGCCGGGAACCAGATCCTCGCTCTTTAAGGTGACGATCTTTCCGTCACGGAGGACCTTACTGGATGCGGCTGCGATCTCCTGAAGGGCTGCGATGGCCGCTTCTGCCTTTCCTTCCTGTACTACGCCGAGAACGGCGTTGATGATCACCACAGCGATGATAATGATCACGTCTGCAAAGGATTCGCCCTGATAGAACGCCGTGATGCCGGAAATAATGGCGGCGGCGATGAGGATCAAGATCATGGGATCCGAGAGCTCTTTTAAGAACCGCTTCAGAATGGAATCCTTTTTTGCCTCCTTCAGCTTGTTCTTTCCGTACTGGGCGAGTCTTTTTTCAGCCTCGCCGGTGGAAAGACCCTGGTCGGAGGAATTCTGTGCCTTCAGCACTTCTTCATAATTTTCCAGATATTCTTTCACGTTGCCTCCTTATCCGGAAGATAGTATGCCCGGAAAACGGAAAAAAAATAAGACTTATCCTCAGAGAGATCCCTTTGGATAAGTCTCGTTGTTTTCATGAAACGGATCAGATGGAGAAATCCAGGCCTAAGCCGTATCAAGACAGGACCAGGCCGGTCGGCCATGTGTGTTGATCCTGTCACACCGGGGTGTCAACTACTCCCTTATTCGCTATTTTGTTTTGAATACCAGCGGCAGTTTTTGTCTGCCCCTTTGTTATTCAGTATTCTACCCCTGGGAAGGAAAAAAATCAAGGGTATGAATTGAAAAATTGATAAAATTTCAGCAAACTTTTTGGAAAATTTTGCTAAAAACAGTCCTAAACCTGCAATCCCTTGACCTGGCGGGCGTTGAGCTCCTCCAGCCGTTCCTTTGTGACCGCTGCCAGCTTCTCAGCTTCGCAGGGCTCATGATCCAGGTTTTTATGGGCAGTAGCCAACATCAGCTTGATCCGGTTCAGCTGGTTTACCTCGCTAGCTCCGGGATCATAGTCCACGGCAATGATGTTGGCTTCCGGATGCTGGCGGCGCAGCTCCTTGATGACGCCCTTTCCAACGATATGGTTGGGCAGGCAGCCAAAGGGCTGGACGCAGACGATGTTCCTGGTGCCGCCCTTGATGAGCTCCAACATTTCCCCGGTCAGGAACCAGCCTTCCCCGGTCTGGTTTCCCAGGGAGACGAAGCCGCTGGCCATGGACGCCAGGTATTTGATCTTTGTGGGCGGCGTGAAGTGGACGCTCTTTTCCAGGGCGATCCGCGCCGACTTGCGGAAATACTCCAGAAGGGAGATCGCCGTATTGCAGAGCCAGGCGGTGGAGTGCTTCGCCCCCAGATGCCCGGCCTTGAAATTGCTGTTGTAGAAGCAGTACAGCAAAAAGTCCATGAGATCCGGCATCACGGCCTCGGCCCCTTCGGATTCCAGAAGCTCCACGATGTGGTTGTTGGCGGTGGGAGAGAATTTCACCAGGATCTCGCCCACGATCCCCACCCGGGGTTTTTGGATGTCCAGCCGCTCCAGGCTGTCGAAATCGCGGATGATGCCGCGGATGTTCTTTGTGAAGTTCATCATGCCCAGGGAGGGGCCGGAAAGCTCGCGTATACAGATCTTTTTCCATTTTTCATGCAGGGCGTTGGCAGAGCCGGGCACCTTTTCATAGGGCCTGGTGGCGTACAGCACACGCATGAACACGTCTCCGTAGACCACGGCCTGCATGGCCTTGGCGATCAGGGGAGCCGTCAGGGTGAAGCCCGGGTTGGACTCCATGCCGTTGGCATTGATGGAGATCACCGGGATCTGGGGCATCCCTGCCTTTTCCAGGGCACGGCGGATGAAGCCGATGTAGTTGGAGGCCCGGCAGCCGCCGCCGGTCTGGGTCATGACCACTGCTGTGTGGTCCAGGTCGTATTTCCCTGACAGGAGGGCGTCCATGATCTGGCCGATGACGATCAGGGACGGGTAGCAGGCATCGTTATTGACAAAGCGCAGCCCCGTATCTACGGCAGTTTTGTCGTCGTTCTGGAGAACCACCAGGTTATAGCCGAAGCTGCGGATGGCCGGCTCCAGCAGATCGAAGTGGATGGGCGACATCTGGGGGCAGAGAAGGGTATAGGTCTTCCGCATTTCCTTTGTGAAGACTACCCGGTTGTAGGCGCTGGACACGATGTTTCTGGTGTAGCGCCGTTCCTCTCTTACCCGCAGGGCGGAGATCAGGGAACGGATCCGGATCCTGGCAGCTCCCAGGTTATTGACCTCATCGATCTTCAGGACTGTATAGATCTTCCCGGCGCTGGTGAGAATATCACTGACCTGGTCTGTGGTGACGGCGTCCAGGCCGCAGCCAAAGGAGTTCAGCTGGATCAGATCCAGGTTATCCCGGGTCTTTACAAAGGAGGCTGCGGCATAAAGCCTGGAATGGTACATCCACTGGTCGGTGACGATCAGCGGCCGCTCCACCTCTGCCAGATGGGAAATGGAATCCTCGGTCAGCACCGGAAATCCGTATGAGGTGATCAGATCTGCGATCCCGTGGTTGATCTCCGGATCGATGTGGTAGGGCCGTCCGGCCAGGACGATGCCGTGCTTTCCGGTCTCCTCTAAATAGGAAAGCACCTCCTCACCTTTTTTCTCCACATCGGCGCGGGCCCTGGAAAGCTCTTCCCAGGCCTTATGGGCCGCAGACCGGACCTCATGCTCGGAGATCTGGAATTCATGTTTAAATTCCTGCACCAGCTGCTTTGTAAGGGTCTTTTCGTCCGTGAAGGCCATAAAGGGGTTCATGAACCGGATGTGGTTTTCCTCCAGGTCCTCCATATTGTTTTTGATATTTTCCGCGTAGGAGGTGACGATGGGGCAGTTGTAGTGGTTCCCGGCCCCGGCCACCTCATTCCTTTCATAAGGGATGCAGGGGTAGAAAATAAAGGGGACGCCCTTTTTTATGAGCCATTCCACGTGGCCATGGGACAGCTTCGCCGGATAGCATTCGGACTCGCTGGGAATGGTCTCGATGCCCAGCTCATAGATCTGGCGGCTGGACTGGAGGGACAGGATCACCTGGAAGCCCAGTTCCTTAAAGAACACAGCCCAGAAGGGGAAGTCCTCGTACATGTTCAGCACCCGCGGGATCCCCACAGGGCCGCGGAAGGCCTTGTCGGCTGCCAGAGGCTCGTAATCGAAGATCCGGTGATATTTATAGGTATAAAGATTCGGGATATCCCGTTTGGCTTTTTCAACACCCAGGCCCCGCTCGCAGCGGTTGCCGGAGATATACTGTCTTCCTCCCTCAAAGCGGTTGATGGTCAGGACACAGTGGTTGACGCAGCCGCGGCACCGGCTCATGGTAGTGGTGTAGGTAAGGCCGATGATCCGGTCCAGAGAAAGCATGGAGGTCTCCTTCGGGTGGAGGTTATACCGTTCCCTGGCGATCAGCGCAGCGCCGAAGGCGCCCATGATCCCGGCAATATCCGGCCGGATGGCGTTGCCGCCGGAGATCTTTTCAAAGCTCCGCAGTACGGCGTCGTTGTAGAAGGTGCCGCCCTGTACCACCACATTTTTTCCCAGGTCTGAGGCGGTAGTGATCTTGATGACCTTAAATAAGGCGTTGCGGATCACCGAGTAGGCCAGGCCTGCGGAGATATCGGCCACAGACGCGCCCTCCTTCTGGGCCTGCTTTACGTTGGAATTCATAAAGACCGTGCACCGGGTTCCAAGATCAATGGGATTCTGGGCAAACAGCGCCTCCTTTGCGAAATCCACCACGCTGTAATTTAAGGATCTGGCAAAGGTCTCGATGAAGGAGCCGCAGCCGGAGGAACAGGCTTCGTTGAGCTGGACGCTGTCCACGGTTCCGTCTTTGATGCGGATGCATTTCATGTCCTGGCCGCCGATGTCCAGAATACAGTCCACCTCCGGATCGAAGAAGGCTGCGGCATAGTAATGGGAGATGGTCTCCACCTCGCCCTCGTCCAGGAGAAAGGCCGCCTTTAAAAGGGCCTCTCCGTAGCCGGTGGAGCAGGAATAGGCGATCTTTGCCGTTTCCGGCAGCAGGGCTTTGATCTCTTTTATGGAAGCGATGGCTGTTGCCAGGGGGCTTCCGTTGTTGCTGCTGTAAAAATGGTAAAGCAGAGAACCGTCCTCGCCCACCAGAGCTACTTTGGTGGTGGTGGAGCCGGCATCGATGCCCAGGTAGCATCTGCCGGAATAGGAGGCCAGGTCTCCGCGTTTTACCTTATACTGGTTATGGCGGTCCAGGAATTCCTGGTAGTCGGCCTCATCCTTAAATAAGGGGTCCATCCGCTTTACCTCGAAGTCCATTTTGATCCCGCCGGAAAGGTCGGAGATGAGCTGATCCAGGGAAAGAGCCATGGTTTCCGGGGCATTCATGGCCGCTCCTACGGCTGCGAACAGGTGAGAGTGGTCCGGGGCGATGATGGCGTCGCCCTTTAAGTTCAGAGTCCGGATAAAGGCCTCCCGGAGCTCGGAAAGGAAGTGGAGCGGGCCGCCCAGGAAGGCCACGTTGCCGCGGATGGGTTTTCCGCAGGCCAGGCCGCTGATGGTCTGGTTGACCACGGCCTGGAAGATGGAGGCCGCCAGGTCCTCCCGGGTGGCCCCCTCGTTGATCAGAGGCTGGATATCGGATTTTGCAAATACACCGCACCGGGCCGCAATGGGATAGATGGCCTTGTAATTTTTGGCGTATTCGTTGAGGCCTGCGGCGTCGGTCTGTAAAAGGGAGGCCATCTGATCGATGAAGGAGCCGGTCCCTCCGGCACAGATGCCGTTCATCCTCTGGTCGATGCCGCCGGAGAAGTAGATGATCTTTGCGTCTTCCCCGCCCAGCTCAATGGCCACGTCGGTATCGGGCGCATAATCCTGTAAGGCCGTGGCAACAGCCACGACCTCCTGGGTAAAAGGAATATTCAGATGACCGGAAAGGGCCAGTCCGCCGGAGCCGGTGATGCTGGCGCTGACCTGGAGATCTCCCAGCCTTTCGCGGGCCTTTTTTAAGAGCGCGGCCAGGGTCTCCTGGATATTGGCGTAATGGCGCTCATAATCTGCAAAAAGTATCTGATTGTCATTGTCAATGACAGCAGTCTTTACGGTGGTGGAACCGATATCGATCCCAAGACGGAATGTTTGATTCATGTGAGCGGGGAAATCCCCTATCCTCCTTAATCTGACAGCAGAGAGGATCGCTCCCCTCTGCCGTAAAATATCTTATGTTTATTTTATTATAGAAAGAACGTCCGGAAGCCCCTCCGGACTGCGCCAGAGCCGCCCGCAGGAGCCGGAATACTGGAAAAAATAGTAAAACGGACCTGCCGCGCGAGGGCGCTGGATGGTTACAGTATATCATAATTTCAGCGGGGAAAACAATAGACACAATTCCCAATATGTTGACAAAAAACGCTAAAAAACCGTTAAGGATGGAAAGAACAGGAGGCCGCGCCTAAAGGATTTGACAAAAGGAAGGGGGGCGAATTATAATAGCAATCAAAATAAGAAAAGGATCTATTGGGTGGGAAAGGAAATTTAGAATGAATCAATGGCTGAACAAGATGGAACGGAAGCTGGGGCGGTATGCGATCCCCAATCTGATGAATTATGTGGTGATCCTCTACGCCGTGGGAGCGCTGGTCTGCTGGCGGGCCCCGGAGCTTTACTTTGAGTATCTGATGCTGGACGCCAGGGCGATCCTCCACGGCCAGATCTGGCGGATCGTGACCTTCCTTATGTGGCCCCTGTCGGGCGACCTGTTTTTAAACGTGCTGGTCATTTACTGTTATTATAACCTGGGCCGGACCCTGGAGGCCGTGTGGGGCTCCTTCCGGTTCAACGTATATTTTTTTATGGGGATCATCGGCCATGTGCTGGCGGCCATCCTTATTTATGCGCTCACCGGCAGGATCTACCCGCTGACGGCAGAATATCTGAATTTTTCCTTATTCTTTGCCTATGCGGCCACGTTCCCGGACGCCCAGTTCTTACTGTTTTTTGTGATCCCCATTAAGGCCAAATGGCTGGCTCTGTTTGACGGGGCTTACTTCCTTTACGGAATGATCTTTGGCGGAATGGCATCCCGGATCGCCATCGTCATGTCCTTATTGAATTTTATCCTGTATTTTGTCATGTCCAGAAGCGGGAGATACAACCCGAAGGAAATAAAGAGAAAACAGCAGTTCAGATCCCAGGTCACCCAGACGGTCAGGGAAGCGAAGCAGAATGGCCGTCACCGCTGTGCCGTCTGCGGCCGCACGGATCTGGACGATCCCGAGCTGGTATTCCGCTTCTGCTCAAAATGTGAGGGGGATTACGAATACTGCCAGGACCATCTCTACACCCATAAGCATGTGACAAAGGGCGGAATGGATCCGCGGCAGAAGACATCATAGGAGGCAAAGCGCCAGAATGAAAAAAACAAAGATCATTTGTACCATGGGACCGAACAGCGATGACCGTGAGGTCATGAAACAGTTGGTGTTAAATGGAATGGACGTGGCACGGTTCAATTTTTCCCACGGAAACCATGAGGAGCACAAAAAAAGATATCTCCAGCTCCGTCAGGTGGCGGAGGAAACAGGGATCCCGGTGGCGGCGCTGCTGGACACCAAGGGCCCGGAGATCCGTACTGGCATTTTGAAGGACGGAAAGAAGATCACCTTAAAGGAAGGCCAGGAATTTACCCTTACCACAGAAGAGGTCGTGGGGGATGAGACCATGGTCCATATCAATTACGACGGCCTGAACGGAGATGTGAAGGCGGGAGACCGGATCCTCATTGACGACGGCCTGATCGAGCTGCATGTGAGGGAGGTCCAGGGTCTCAGGATCGTCTGTCTGGTGGTAAATGGCGGCGAGCTGGGCGAGAGAAAGGGCGTCAACGTGCCAGGCGTAAAGATCAAGCTTCCGGCCCTGACAGAAAAAGACAAGGACGATATCCGTTTTGGGATGGAGATGGGCTTTGATTATATTGCCGCCTCCTTCATCCGCTCGGCGGACGCCATCCGGGAGATCCGGGAGATCCTGGCCGAGGGCGGCTCCTCCATGGGCATCATCGCCAAGATCGAAAATGAGGAAGGGCTGGAAAATCTGGATGATATCATTGAAGAGAGCGACGGCATCATGGTGGCCCGGGGCGACCTGGGCGTGGAGATCCCGCCGGAGAAGCTGCCCCATCTCCAGAAAATGATGATCGAAAAGTGCAGTGAGGCATGCAAGGTGGTCATCACAGCCACCCAGATGCTGGATTCCATGATCCGGAATCCCCGTCCAACCCGTGCGGAGGTGACGGACGTGGCCAACGCAGTCTACGACGGCACCGATGTGGTAATGCTTTCCGGTGAGACCGCCAACGGAAAATATCCGGTGGAGGCTTTGAAGATGATGGTCCACATCGTAGAGGAGACGGAGTCCCACCTGGACGATTCCTTCTATAAAAGAAGACGGGTATCTGACGACAACAGCCACAGCATTTCCAATGCGGTCTGCTATTCCTCCGTATCCACGGCCCGGGCTCTGGGGGCGAAGGTCATCATTGCTCCCAGCATCAGCGGCTACACGGCCCGGATGCTTTCCAAGTGGCATCCGGCAACGATGGTGGCGGGCATGTCCCCCAGCATTGATACAGTCCGCAGAATGCAGCTTTATTGGGGCGTACATCCGTTCCAGGCAAAGAGAGCAGAGTCCACGGATACCCTGATCATGAATTCCATTGACGCCTTAAAGGCAGAGGGACTTGTGAAGGAGGGTGACCTGGCGGTGGTAACTGCCGGAGTCGTGAGCCATTCCCGCAGACATGAACCGGCCACATCCACCAATATCATGCGGGTCGTAACCGTAGACTGATCCAGAGGGGGCGGTCTGCCATAAACAAAGGAGTATATTGATATGGAAAAGAAACCATTTGCGACCAGGGAAAAGCTGGAAGAGATCGCAAAAGAATATCCCACGCCCTTTCATCTTTACGATGAAAAGGGGATCCGGGAAAACGCCAGGGCTCTTAAGGAGGCATTTTCCTGGAATCCGGGCTTTAAAGAATATTTTGCCGTAAAGGCCACACCGAACCCGTTTATTTTAAAGATCCTTCAGGACATGGGCTGCGGCACCGACTGCTCTTCCGAGACAGAGCTGATGCTGTCGAAGGCCTGTGGCTTTACGGGCCACGACATCATGTTTTCCTCCAATGATACGCCGCCGGAGGAATTTAAAATGGCGGATGAGCTGGGGGCCATCATCAATCTGGACGATTTTACCCATATCGCCTGTGTGGAAAAGGTCCTGGATACGTTTCCGGAGACCATGAGCTGCCGGTTTAATCCCGGCGGCCTGTTCCGGATCTCCAACGATATCATGGACAATCCGGGAGATTCCAAGTATGGAATGACAGAGGAGCAGCTGACGGAGGCCTTCCGGATCTTAAAGGATAAGGGAGTAAAGCACTTCGGGATCCATGCGTTCCTGGCCAGCAATACCGTTACCAACGAATATTATCCGCTTCTGGCTAAGATCCTGTTTGAACTGGCAGTCCGTGTGAAAAACGCCGCAGGCGTCCACATTGCCTTTATCAATCTTTCCGGCGGCATTGGCATTCCATACCGCCCGGACCAGGAGCCCAACGATATCCGCGTCATCGGAGACGGGGTGAGAAAGGTTTACGAGGAGGTTCTGGTCCCGGCCGGCATGGGAGACGTGGCTATTTTCACAGAGCTGGGCCGCTTTATGCTGGGGCCCTACGGAGCCTTAGTGACCCGGGCCATCCACGAAAAGCATACCTATAAGGAATATATCGGCGTGGACGCCTGTGCGGTGAACCTGATGCGCCCGGCCATGTACGGCGCTTACCACCATATTACGGTCATGGGAAAGGAGAACGCCCCCTGCGACCATAAGTATGATGTGACCGGCTCCCTCTGCGAGAACAACGATAAGTTTGCGGTGGACCGGATGCTGCCAGAGATCCAGATGGGAGATCTCCTGTTCATCCACGACACCGGAGCCCACGGCTTTTCCATGGGGTATAATTATAATGGAAAGCTTAGGAGCGCAGAGCTTCTTTTACAGGAGGACGGAAGCGTCCGCATGATCCGCCGCGCGGAGACACCAAAGGATTACTTTGCAACCTTTGATTTCTGCGGGTTATTAAAGGATGTGGAGTAGTTTAAGAGGATAGAGACAAAAGAGAGCCCCGGCTGCCGTTTTCGGCTGCCGGGGCTTAGACATGAGAAAACCCCGCTTGTATCGCAGCGGGGATTTGTCATTTAGGATTTCGATTTCAAAAAGGTTTTTAGGATAAAGGATTTAAAATTTGTATCGTGCATTTCTTATGGTTAAAGTATAGCACGTTATGCTGGAAAATGATTGTATATTCTTTGAATGAATTATGAAGATTTTCTTAAGATTTGAAATATCTGGAAAAAACGCCGGATGGGCAAAACGCTTTCCCTGGAATATCCTATTTATAAAAGGACTCCGAGGAAATCATATGTGAATCGTGTAAAGGAACAGATCCGCTGCCGGGACGCCTATACCCTGGGGCTTACGGGGAGGGGCGTCTGCGTGGCGGTGCTGGATACAGGGGCATATCCCCACAGGGATTTTGAGGACCGGATCTCGGGCTTTGCGGATGTGGTGAACCACCGGCCCGGTCCCTATGACGACTGCGGCCATGGGACCCATATCTGCGGGATCATCGGGGGCAGCGGGGCCGTTTCCGACGGAAGGTATCAGGGCATGGCCCCAGGCTGTACCCTGGCGGCTGTCAAGGTCCTGGACCGGAAGGGGAACGGCTCTGCCGCCGACGTTCTGGCCGGGATCGGCTGGATCCTGGACCGGAAGGACCGGCTGGGGATCCGGATCGTGAATATTTCCGTGGGCTCCTATGGAAAGAGAGGAATGAGCGAGGATTCGGCTCTGGTAAAAGGCGTCAACCGGGCCTGGGATGCCGGGCTTGTGGTTGTGGTGGCCGCCGGGAATAACGGCCCGGCTCCCTTAAGCGTCACCACGCCTGGGATCAGCCGGAAGGTGATCACTGTGGGCTGCTCCGACGACCACATGGAGGTGCTGGTGGGAAAGAACCGGATGGTGGATTATTCCGGCCGCGGTCCCACCATGGCGGCGGTCTGCAAGCCGGACCTGGTGGCTCCGGGCTGCAGCGTAGCCAGCTGCGCCAGTCTGAGGGATAAGTACACCATAAAAAGCGGGACCTCCATGAGCACCCCCATCGTTTCCGGGGCCATTGCCCTTCTTCTGGAAAAATACCCGGACATGACCAACCGGGACGTAAAGCTGAGGCTGATGGAAACATGCCGGGACATGGGCCTTCCAAAAAACCAGCAGGGCTGGGGGCTCCTGGACGTGGAACGGCTTTTGAGATAGAACATCCGGACGCTGCAAAGGAAATGGAGTCCCAGGCGGCTTTTTCTGCGGCGTTCCATAAAATATGGGCGGGGGCTGCTTCGGCAGTCCCCGTTTCTTTTGGGTATTCTGCTGTGTTTTTTGTGGAAAACCACAAAAAAGCCGTGCGTTTCCGGGAAAAGTGGAAAAGGGGTTGCAAATAAGCGGGAAACATGCGAAAATTTACATGGATTTTACATAGGCGCGGCGGATATTTTACATACTGATGATATCCTGTCCATGATATGTAGAAAATAATCGCATGACTATGTGTATTTTACGGAGGAAGGTATGGATTTTTTTGGACTTTTATCAATGATCGGAGGTCTGGCGCTGTTCCTGTACGGAATGGATACCATGGGCCAGGGACTTGAGAAGCTGTCCGGCGGCCGCCTGGAGCGGATCCTGGAAAAGCTCACATCCAACCCCATTAAGGCAGTACTTCTGGGCGCCGGCGTTACGGCTGTGATCCAGTCGTCTTCAGCCACTACTGTTATGGTCGTCGGCTTTGTAAACTCTGGAATTATGAAGCTGACCCAGGCTGTGGGCATCATCATGGGAGCCAACATCGGTACTACCGTGACGTCCTGGCTCTTAAGCCTTACGGGAATCGAAAGCGGGAACTTTTTTGTACAGCTGTTAAAGCCGTCGTCCTTCTCCCCGGTTCTGGCACTGATCGGCATGATCTTCATCATGTTCACGAAAAATGAGAAGAAAAAGAACCTGGGAACCATTATGATCGGCTTTGCCATTCTGATGTTTGGTATGGAGACCATGAGCGACGCGGTGAAGCCCCTGGCGGATGTGCCGGAATTCACCGGGCTCCTGACAATGTTCTCCAACCCGATCCTGGGAATGATCGCAGGAGCGGTCCTTACTGCCATCATCCAGAGTTCTTCTGCATCCGTCGGTATCCTGCAGGCCCTCTGCGCCACTGGAGCCGTAAGCTTTGGAAGCGCCATTCCCATCATCATGGGACAGAATATCGGTACCTGTGTGACTGCCATGATCTCTGGTATCGGAGCCAGCAAGAACGCAAGACGGGCTGCACTGGTACACCTGTATTTCAACATCATCGGAACGGCTGTGTTTATGATCGTATTCTACACGGTCAACGGCTTTATACACTTTGATTTCCTGGACGGAGCGGCCAGTGCCATGGGCATCGCTGTGGTCCACAGCGCCTTTAACGTGGCATCCACGATCCTGCTTCTGCCATTTTCCAAGGTGCTTGTGAAGTTAGCGACCTTAACGATCCCGGATGAGCAGGAAAAGGAGCTGGCGGCAGGCATCGCCGCCGGGGAAGAGGAGTTCCGCCTTCTGGATCCCCGTTTCCTGGAGACTCCCGGCTATGCCGTAGAGCAGTGCCGTCTTGTGACCACCCATATGGCCCAGACTGCCAGGGAGGGCTTTTTAAAGGCCATGGAGCTCCTGGATTCCTATGACCAGGAAAAGGCCGACCAGGTGGCTGCCATCGAGGACCTGGTGGATAAGTACGAGGACCATCTGGGGACTTATATGGTAAAGGTGGGAAGCCAGCAGCTTTCCAAGAACGACAGCCATACGGTCTCCCTGCTCCTTCACTGCATCGGAGACTTTGAGAGGATCTCCGACCATGCCATGAACTTAATGACAGCGGCCAAGGAGATGCACGATAAAAATATGGAATTCTCCAAAAAGGCAGAGGAGGAATTAAAGGTATTTTTAAATGCCGTTACAGAGATCCTGGATCTTTCTGTTACGGCCTTCGAGAACAACGATGTAAAGAAGGCTTCCCTGGTGGAGCCGCTTGAGGAGGTCATCGACGATCTGAACACCTGTGTGAAGGCCAACCACATCAAGCGTCTCCAGAAGGGAAAATGTACCATCGAGCAGGGCTTCGTTCTGTCGGATATCTCCACCAACTTAGAGCGTGTGTCCGACCACTGCTCCAATATCGCCATCAGTGTCATTGAGATCGACCGGGATGGCTTTGATGCCCACGGTTATCTGGAAAACTTAAAGCGGGACGACGATCCCCGGTTCCAGGGAATGGTGGAAAGTTACAGAAAGAAATATACGCTTCCGGCGTAAAAGAGAAAGCCGCCTATGCAGTTTCTGCCAGGCGGCGGATCTTTATCCGGAAAGGACAGGAGGAGAGCGGATATGGCGCTGATCTATGCAGTGGAAGATGATAAGAATATTCTGGAGATCGAGATGTTTGCCTTAAAAAACAGCGGCTACCAGGTGGACGGCTTTGAATGTGCCCGCGATTTTTATAAGAAGCTGGATGAGCGGCAGCCGGATCTGGTCCTTCTGGATATCATGCTGCCGGACGAGGATGGCCTTGAGATCGTCGGAAAGCTCCGGAGACGTCCCGAGACCAAGAAGCTCCCGGTGATCATGGTCACGGCCAAGACCACAGAGATCGACAAGGTCAAGGGCCTGGATGTGGGCGCCGATGATTACCTGACAAAGCCCTTCGGCGTTATGGAGCTGATCGCCAGGGTCAAGGCGGTGCTCCGCAGGACCATGGAGGAGGAGAAGTTCTTAAGCCTGGGAGATGTGTTCCTGGACGACGAAAAGCATATGGTATATGTAAAGGACCAGCCTTGCAGCCTGACGTTCAAGGAGTATGAGCTCTTAAAGCTGCTGCTCCACAATGCCGGAATCGTGGTGACCCGGGAGATCATCCTGGAGCGTGTCTGGGGCATTGACTTCGAGGGAGAATCCAGGACCCTGGACATGCATATCCGGACCCTCAGGCAGAAGCTGGGGGATGCCGGGACCATGATCCGGACCGTGCGGAACGTAGGCTATATGATCGAATAGGCGGGATGAGATGAAACGGAGAATCCATATTGAGCTTCTGGTTACGTCAGGGTTAGCCATCCTCCTGACGCTGACCTTTGCCATGTTTGTGTTTTACGGGCTGTTCCGGTCCCAGATCATCCGGGATCTGGAGACCGATGCACGGGTCATGAAGAACATGGGCGTTTTTGACGATATTTCCAGGATGGCAGAGAAAAACGGCTCCATCAGCAGCGAGGACCTGCGGATCACAGTGGTGAGCCCCGGAGGAGACGTCCTGTTTGACAGCAGCGCCGATGCGGCGGCCATGGAAAACCATGAGGACCGGCCTGAGATCCGGACGGCTCTGGAAGCAGGGGAGGGAAGCGGCAGCCGGCGCTCAGAGACCATGGACAAGAACCTGTTTTATTATGCCGTCCGTATGGAAAACGGAAATGTCTTAAGGATCTCCAGGGAGGCAGACAGCTTTTTTGCGGTATTCCAGAATATGCTGCCCACGGTGCTGGAGGTGTCCCTGGTGCTGTTTGTCCTTAGTATATTTTTATCCAATTATTTTACAAAGACCCTGGTGGGGCCCATTGAGGAAATGGCCAGGAATATTTCCGATCCCGGCCAGGAGGTGGTATACAGGGAGCTGGAGCCCTTTGTGGCCACCATCCGGCAGCAGCACGACGACATCATAAAAAGCGCCCAGATGCGCCAGGAGTTCACAGCCAACGTGTCCCACGAGCTGAAGACGCCGCTGACTGCCATTTCCGGGTACGCGGAGCTGATCGAGCATGGCATGGCGGATGTGGAGAATTCCAAGCGCTTCGCCGGAGAGATCCATAAAAATTCTGTACGCCTCTTATCCCTGATCAACGATATCATCCAGCTTTCCCAGCTGGACGGAGGGAAGAATCACAGCGAGTATGCGGATATTGATCTGTATAAGCTGGCGGCTGAATGTGTGGATATGCTGAAGATGAACGCCAGAAAGCAGAACGTGACCATGAAGCTCTGCGGAAAGCCATGTACGGTGTATGCGGATCGTCAGCTCATGGAGGAGCTCCTCTATAATCTGTGCGACAATGCCATCCGGTATAATAACCGGGGCGGCTCTGTGACGGTCACGGTGGATGAAAAAGACGGCCATGTGTTCCTTTCCATTAAGGACACGGGGATCGGGATCCCCACGGAGCACCAGGACCGGGTGTTTGAACGGTTCTACCGGGTGGATAAGAGCCGTTCCAAGGCCACTGGAGGAACGGGACTGGGTCTTGCCATTGTAAAGCATATCGTGGCCCAGCACGGCGCATCCATCTCCCTGGAGAGCCAGGCTGGGAAGGGGACGGAGATCCGGGTGGAATTTTCGGATGCCCTGAAGCAGCAGATGGAAGAACGGGCAGAGAATGCTTAAAATAAACAGACGATGGATTTTGGGGATGCCTTCCGGGCCTCCCCTTTTCTGGTTGTATCCTTCTGGGAAAAGGCCTGGCGCGTAAAATCAGCCTCCTGTTTTTTGTGGCTTTTGCCCATTGACGGCGGTGGAAAAGCCGGGTATGATAAAGCCAGACCAGAGATCTGAAAGGTCCCGGCTTTCTCACTCACCCGGCCTTATGTTTTCCGGCGGTTCCGCCAAAGTTTCCCGAAGAAATCGTTGACTTTTTCCTGGAAGTATATTATGATTGGAATATAACAGAACGTTTGTTCGCATTTGGAGGATGAATATGAATAAAGAAGATAAATTGAAAGCCCTGGACGCGGCCCTGACCCAGATCGAGAAGGCCTATGGAAAGGGATCTGTGATGAAGCTGGGAGACTCCGGCGCAAATATGAATATCGAGACGGTGCCCACCGGTTCCTTAAGCCTGGATATTGCCCTGGGACTGGGAGGCGTTCCCAAGGGACGTGTGATCGAGGTCTACGGCCCGGAGTCCAGCGGTAAGACCACCGTTGCCCTTCATATGGTGGCGGAGGTACAGAAGCGGGGAGGGATCGCCGGCTTTATCGATGCGGAGCACGCCCTGGATCCAGTCTACGCGAAAAATATCGGCGTGGATATCGATAACCTTTATATTTCCCAGCCGGATAATGGAGAGCAGGCCCTGGAGATCACAGAGACGATGGTGCGTTCCGGAGCGGTGGATATCGTGATCGTGGACTCAGTGGCAGCCCTGGTGCCCAAGGCGGAGATCGACGGCGATATGGGAGATTCCCATGTGGGCCTTCAGGCCCGGCTCATGTCCCAGGCCCTCAGAAAGCTGACAGCAGTGATCAGCCGGACCAACTGTATCGTGATCTTTATCAACCAGCTCCGTGAAAAGGTAGGCGTGATGTTCGGAAATCCGGAAACCACCACCGGCGGCCGTGCGCTGAAGTTCTACTCCTCCGTCCGTCTGGATGTGAGAAGGACCGAGTCCTTAAAGCAGAGCGGTGAGGTGATCGGAAACCATGTGCGGGTAAAGGTAGTAAAGAATAAGATCGCACCGCCGTTTAAGGAGGCTGAATTTGATATTATGTTCGGCAAAGGGATCTCCAGAGAAGGCGATGTGCTGGATCTGGCGGCAGATGCCAATATCGTGGAAAAGAGCGGCTCCTGGTACGCCTATAAGGGCGCAAAGATCGGTCAGGGCCGGGAGAATGCCAAGCAGTACCTGGCCCAGAATCCGCTGATCTGTGAGGAGATCGAAAATCAGGTGAGAGAGCTCCACGGCCTGGAGGCCCAGCATGTGGCGGCCGGAGAACCGTCTGGTGAGGCGGCAGAGGAGAACGGCGTACCGGCAGACGCTGGAAATATGACCGCTGGAATGGAAAAGGAAGAGGCGGAGAGATAATGAAGGAATGGAAGCTGGAAGGCGTATCCGGGCCGGAGGGACCGTCCTTACAGTCTGGGAATGCCGGGGATGAAAAAGAGGCCAGGAACAAGGCCGTCTACTATCTCCAGTTTTCCAGTAAGACCGAGTGGGAACTGCGTAAGAAGCTGGCAGAACAGGGATTTCTGCCGGCTTCTGTTGATTCTGCCATCCGTTTTGTGAAGGCGCACCGGTATCTGGACGACGGAGAATATGCAGCCCGTTATATAGAGCGGAACCAGAGGAAGAAAAGCAGGAAGCAGATGGTCTTTGAGCTGCGTCAGAAGGGGATCGATGAGGAGACGTTAAATGCGGCCTTTGAGGAAAATCCTGTGGACGAGGAGGAGCAGATCCTAAGGCTCCTGGAAAAGAAGGGCTATCGGGGAGAGGAAGCCGAAAGGGAGGAAAAACAGAAAATCTCCGCCTATCTGGCCCGAAAGGGCTTCGCTTATGAGGCCATCCAGAGGGCTATGATTAATTATGCACGGAAAAACAGAGATTGAAAGCAATATACTTGACATAATGTATAAAACAGTTTAAAATTGAAGTGTTGTACAATGAAAACTAAATAAAGGAGGTGCTCCTGTGTCACCAATAATAAGCGCGTTGATCGCAGCGGTTATTGTGGCTCCTATTACCTGGCTTGCAGCTGTGGCTTACCGGAAGAAAAGCTATGAGAGCAAGATCGGAAGCGCAGAGGAAAAGTCCAGAGAAATAATAGATGAAGCATTGAAGGTCGCAGAGACGAAGAAAAAAGAAGCTCTCCTGGAAGCCAAGGAAGAGAATTTGAAGGCAAAAAATGAGCTGGAGAAGGAAACCAGGGAACGAAGGGCAGAGATTCAGCGCTATGAGCGCCGCGTACTCAGCAAAGAGGAAAATCTGGATAAAAAAGCAGAGGCAATGGAACGGAAAGAGTCCAGCCTGGCGTCCAGAGAGGACTCTTTAAAGAAACGCACTGCCGAAGTGGAGGAACTGTTTGCGAAAGAGCAGGAGGAGCTGGAAAAGATCTCCGGTCTCACTTCTGACCAGGCAAAAGAGTATCTTTTGAAGTCTGTGGAAGCGGATGTGAAGCACGACACTGCCAAGCTCATCAAGGAGCTGGAAGCCAGGGCAAAGGAAGAAGCAGACAAAAAGGCCAGGGAGTATGTGGTCACAGCCATCCAGAGATGTGCGGCTGACCATGTGGCAGAGACCACAGTTTCTGTGGTACAGCTCCCCAGTGATGAGATGAAGGGACGCATCATCGGAAGAGAGGGACGGAATATCCGTACTCTGGAGACCATGACCGGCGTTGAGCTGATCATCGACGATACTCCGGAGGCCGTCGTACTGTCCGGCTTTGATCCGGTCCGCAGAGAAGTTGCCAGGATCGCCCTGGAGCGTCTGATCGTGGATGGACGTATCCATCCGGCCAGGATCGAGGAAATGGTGGAGAAAGCGCAGAAGGAAGTCGAGAACATGATGCGCGAAGAAGGAGAGGCAGCCGCCCTGGAGGTGGGGATCCATGGAATCCATCCGGAGCTGGTGAAGCTCCTTGGAAAGATGAAGTTCAGGACCAGCTATGGGCAGAATGCATTGAAGCATTCCATCGAGGTTGCCCAGCTTTCCGGTCTGCTGGCTTCTGAGATCGGCGTGGATGTGAGACTGGCAAAGCGTGCCGGTTTATTACACGACATTGGAAAATCTGTCGATCATGAGATGGAGGGCTCCCATGTACAGCTGGGATCCGAGCTCTGTAAGAAATATAAGGAGTCGGCTACGGTCATCAACGCAGTGGAATCCCATCATGGCGATGTGGAACCCACCAGCCTGATCTCCTGTATCGTCCAGGCAGCAGATACGATCTCTGCCGCAAGACCCGGCGCCAGAAGAGAGACGCTGGAAACATACACCAACCGCTTAAAGCAGCTGGAGGATATCACCAATTCCTTCAAAGGAGTGGATAAGTCCTTTGCGATCCAGGCAGGACGCGAGGTACGTATCATGGTCGTACCGGAACAGGTCAGCGATGACGATATGGTCCTGATGGCCAGAGAAATCTCTAAGAAGGTGGAGTCCGAGCTGGAATATCCGGGACAGATCAAGGTCAATGTGATCCGGGAATCCAGAGTAACGGATTACGCAAAATAAGAGCACAGAACGATAAGAAAGATCCGGAGGTATAGGGGGAGACCCTGTACCGCCGGATTTTTTATGTCATAGGGGCGGAAGGGGGACTGGATCCGGACACCGCATTGGGGCAGACGTTTATCGGCGTTAATTTGTGACAGTTCAGCCGTGCGGAGAACCAGACAGGAAAACGCTTATGAAAACAAGTTTTCAACGCGTTTTCCCATCTGGTTCTCCGCATGGCTGAACTATTACGTTAATTTGTAAAAAAGTATTGACGATTCAGAAAATGTGGTGTAAAATCCAGAGTAACGAAAAGTTACCAGAGAAAGCCGGGGCGGTACAAACGCCCGGGAGGAAACAGGATGAACAAGAAAACGGCGATCGTATCAGTACAGATGAATATGATGGGTCTGATGTGCGGCATGGCCATGTGCGGCATGATTTTTTGCGTGGAAAAAATTGCAGACCAGAATCATTCCTGTATGGATTGTGAGTAGTCAGATATCCTGTGATCAACAAAGAGGGTAAACCGCAGTTCCTGAGGGGCTGCGGTTTTTTGTTTGCGCGGGCGGCGAAAAAAGCGGCCGGTCCGCCGGAGAAAAGGAGAAAAGCATGGAAAATAAGACTCCGATCATCCGTATGGATGGTCTTGGAAAAGCGTTTACAGGGAGCCAGGGAACGGTCCGGGCGCTGGAGGACATCAGTCTGGAGATCATGCCTGGGGAGATCTTCGGGATCATCGGCCTTTCGGGGGCAGGAAAAAGCACCCTGGTGCGGTGTATGAATTATCTGGAGGTCCCCACCGAGGGAGAGGTCTATTATGACGGAAAGCCCCTGTCGGAAATGCAGGATGCTGAGTTAAGAAAGGTCCGCCAGTCCATGGGAATGATCTTCCAGCAGTTCAATCTGCTGGCCCAGAGGACAGTCCTGGGAAATATCTGTTTCCCCATGGAGATCGCAGGGACGCCCAAGGAGGAGGCAAAGGCCAGGGCCCGGGAACTTTTAAAGCTGGTGGGACTGGAGGACCGGGAAAACGCATATCCAGCACAGCTTTCCGGAGGCCAGAAGCAGAGGGTAGCCATTGCCAGGGCCATTGCCACCAATCCAAAGGTACTCCTCTGTGACGAGGCCACCAGCGCCCTGGATCCCAATACCACCAAAGCGATTCTTCAGCTTTTGAAGGAGATCAACCAGTCCATGGGCATTACAGTCGTCATCATCACCCATGAGATGGCCGTGATCGAAGCTGTCTGCGACCGGGTGGCCATCATCGACAAGAGCCACATTGCAGAGATCGGCGAGGTGTCCCGGGTGTTCGCAGAGCCCAAGTCCAAAATCGGCCGCCAGCTGATCCTGGGCGACGCAGCGGAAAAAGTAGAATTTGGAACGGGACGGCTGTTCCGTATTATCTTTGACGGCCTGGCGTCCAGTGAGCCGGTGATCTCCAACGTGGTACTGGCATGCAAGGTGCCGGTGAACATCATGTACGCAGCCACCAGGGATATAAAGGGAAAGGCAGCAGGACAGATGATCATTGAGCTGCCGGATCATGAGCCGGACATCGAAAGGGTCCTCCAGTATCTGGACCGGGCGAAAGTACCTTATGAGGAGGTTGGAAAAAATGAACTCTAATCTGTCATTTCTGTTTTTAGAAGAACTGGGAAATACCCTGATCATGACGTTTGCATCGTCGGCCCTGGCCTATGTGATCGGGATCCCCCTGGGAATCCTGCTTGTTGTCTGGGCAAAGAACGGGATCCGTCCCAACCCCAGGGCCCAGGAGGCCCTGGGCGTGATCATCAACCTGATCCGTTCTGTTCCGTTCCTGATCCTGGTGATCGCCATCCAGAACTTCACCAGAAAGCTGGTGGGCACCAGCGTGGGAACCAAGGCCATTATCGTGCCTCTGACTCTGGCGTCGGCCCCCTATGTGGCCAGGATCGTGGAAGCATCTTTAAACGAAGTGGATCCCGGGGTCATCGAAGCGGCCAAATCCATGGGCGCTTCCACCTGGCAGATCATCGTAAAGGTGCTCCTTCCGGAGGCGAAGCCGTCTCTGATCACCAACGGGGCCATTGCAGTGACCACCATTCTGGGATACTCGGCCATGGCCGGCTTCTGCGGGGCCGGAGGCCTGGGAGCCGTTGCCATCAACTATGGCTACTACCGGTTTGAGGACGGCATCATGTGGATCGCCATTCTCTTCTTAGTGATCCTGGTACAGGCGATCCAGTCCCTGGGCATGACCCTGGTGAAAAAGGTGGACCGGAGGGCCCGTTAGGCTCACGGAAGAAAGCTCTTTAAACGTATGGATCAGATCCTGACCGGCCAAAACCAAAGCGCGCAGGCGGAGGGCGGAACGGTTTTGATATAAATGAAAACATCAAAAGGAGAAAGATCATCATGAGAAAAAACATTTATACATTCCTGGCAGTCGCTTTTGCGGCCGGACTTTTAGCCGGCTGCGGTTCCAAAGATTCCGGTAAGGACACCACCATCGTCGTAGGAGCCAGCCCGGCTCCCCACGCAGAGATCCTGGAGGCGGCGAAGCCGGTGCTGGAGAAGGCAGGCTATACCCTGGAGATCAAAGAGTATAACGATTATGTACAGCCCAATGTGGCCCTGGATGCCGGAGACCTGGACGCCAACTATTTCCAGCACCAGCCGTATCTGGATGAATTTAATGCGGAGAAAAAGACGGAGCTGGCTTCTGCGGCTGTGATCCATTATGAGCCCTTTGGGATCTATGCCGGAAAGACCGCTTCCCTGGAGGAGCTGGCAGACGGAGCCCAGATCGCCGTTCCCAATGACACCACCAATGAGGCCAGGGCTCTCCTGCTTTTAGAGGCCCAGGGGCTCATCGGCCTGAAGGAGGGCGCAGGACTTACGGCAACCAAGCAGGATATCATTGACAATCCGAGAAATTTCGATATCATTGAAATGGAGGCAGCCCAGCTTCCCCGTTCTCTCCAGGACGTGGATCTGGCTGTCATCAACGGAAACTATGCCATCGCAGCAGGTTTAAAGGTGGCGGACGCTCTTGTATGTGAGGATTCAGAATCCATCGGCGCCACTACCTACGGAAATGTGGTAGCTGTTCAGAAGGGCCATGAGAATGATGAAAAGATCAAGGCTCTGGTGGAAGCCTTAAAGAGCGGGGAAGTAAAGAAGTTTATTGAAGAAACGTATGAGGGGGCCGTGGTTCCGCTTTCATAGAAAAGCGGCCCTCCCCTGTGCGGGAACATCTCAGGAGGGAATGGAAATGGCAAAAATCGGTTTTATTGGAATGGGCAACATGGCGACTGCCATCATGAAGGGGCTTTTAAAGGAATTTTCCCCGGAGGATATGATCTTTTCCTCTGCCCATGAGGAAAAAATGGAGCAGGTCACCAGGGAGACGGGGGTTCCCCATGCGGGCTCCAACGCAGAGTGCGCCAGACAGGCAAAGTACCTGGTCCTGGCTGTAAAGCCCCAGGTGCTGCCCCGGGTTTTTGGGGAGATCAAAGACGTGGTGACGAAGGACCAGGTGATCATCTCCATCGCAGCCGGATACACCATTTCCGACCTGACAGAGGGCCTGGGAGGCCAGGTCCGGGTGGTCCGCTCCATGCCCAACACACCAGCTATGGTGGGTGAGGGCATGACGGGAGTCTGCTATGATGAAGCCCTGTTCACCCAGGAGGAAAAGGAGCTTCTCTATACACTGTTCACTTCCTTTGGAAAAATGGAACTGGTGGAGGAGCGGCTCATGGATGTGGTGGGAAGCGCCAGCGGCTGTTCCCCGGCTTATGTATACATGTTCATCGAGGCCCTGGCCGACGGCTGTGTGAAGAACGGTCTGCCCCGCCAGATGGCGTACCGGATGGCTGCCCAGGCAGTCCTTGGAAGTGCAAAAATGGTCCTGGAGACCGGAAAGCATCCCGGCGAGCTAAAGGATATGGTCTGCTCACCCGGCGGCACCACCATCGAGGGTGTGGCGGCCCTGGAGGAGGGAGGCTTCCGCAGCTCCATCATAAAGGCCTGCGACGCCAACTACGAGAAAAATAAGCGGTTAAAATAGGCGGGAGGAGAAAGCGGTTATGGAAAAAACGATCCGCCTGGAGCGGGAGCTGGCGTACACCGGGACGATCCTTAAGGTATACAGGGATACGGTGGTGGCTAATGGGATCCAGGAAACGTATGATTATATCCACCACGACGGGGCGGCAGCAGTGCTGCCGGTGACAAAGGAAGGAAAGCTCTTAATGGTGCGCCAGTACAGGAACGCCCTGGACCGGTTTACCCTGGAGCTGCCGGCCGGAAAGGTGGATGCGCCGGACGAGCCCCGGATCGAATGTGCGTACCGGGAGCTGGAGGAGGAGACCGGGTTTAAAGCGGAGACCATGGAATACCTCATGACCATCAACACAACCGTGGCATTCTGCGACGAGGCCATCGACCTGTTTGTGGCCAGGGATCTGGTAAAGACAGAGCAGCACCTGGACGCAGACGAAAGCATCGATGTGGAGGAATGGGAAGTAAAGGACCTGCTGGAGCTGATCTACGGAGGAAAGCTCACCGACGGAAAAACGGTGGCTGCCATCATGGCATATGCCCAGCGGGAAGGGATCCGGTGAACGGATAAAAATGGAATAGACCGGACATGGCCGTCATATAGTGGGAACAAAAGAAGCCTGTACTGTATGGGGGATGCCATGGGAAATTTCGGAAACAGGAAGGACAGCCCAGGATTCTGGCTGTCCTTTTTTCTGCTCCTGGGAGCCGCCGCCGGGACGCTGTTCTGCAACTGGCCGGATTCCGGATGGAAGGAGGCGCTTAGGGATGCGGGGAGTGGGATGGTCACGGCAGCCATGCTGTTAAAGCTGGATTTCATGGGGCTGTTTTTTACGGTTTTAAGAAAACGGCTGGGGGAGGCCTTCTGCCTGATCCTGTTCTCCATGACGCCGGCGGCTCCGTTTCTTTTTATGGGGACGGCGGCCTACCTGGGTTTTTCCACGGCGGTGACCGTCAGCAGCCTGACCATGGGGAGCGGGCTTTCCGGGATCTTCCGGTATCTGGCCCTGGTCCTTCCCCAGGCTGTGCCGTACATGGCTGTATTTTATGTGACGGCCTGGTGGATGGAGGAGGAGAAAAAGAAGATGACAGCGCCTGCGGCCCTGGCGCTGGTCCTGGCAGCGGTCCTGGGAGCAGCGGCGGAAAGCTTTGTGAATCCGTGGATAACTGCCTGGATCACCGGATGAACGGTGGAAAAATCTTTTTACAATATGTGGAAGGCCGCTGTCCGGGGAGCGCCACATGTTGGGCTTTTTATGGAAACCGCCTGGAAAGTGGGAGAAAAGGGGTAAAAATGTGTTTGATTTTATGGAAAAGTGAGACTATAATGAGGAAAACAGCCCGTTTTGGGCAGGATCGTGTATGAGAGAAGATCACGGGGGATCGTGCGGATTGAGATGAAAGAAGAGATCAGACGGTTCGCGGAGTATCTGGAGGCGGAAAAGCATGCTTCAGAAAATACCCGCGTTTCCTATCAGAGAGATTTAATGCAGATGGCGGCGTTCCTGGAAGGAATGGGGATCCGGGAGCTGTCCCGGGTCACAAGGACAGCGCTGAATTCCTATGTGCTGATGCTGGAAAAGGAAGGGAAGGCGGCGTCTACGGTGTCCAGGAACCTGGCATCCATGAAGGCGTTTTTCGGATACGAATTCAAGCGCGGGCGGATCAGAAAGGATCCGTCAGAATCCATCCATGCGCCCAGGATCGAAAAAAAGGCTCCGGTGATCCTGACCGTGGAGGAGGTGGACCGCCTGCTGGCCCAGCCGTCGGGGGATTCTGCCAAGGAGATCCGGGATAAGGCTATGCTGGAGCTCCTTTACGCCACCGGGATCCGCGTATCGGAGCTGATCCATCTGGAGCTTTCCGATGTGAATATGGCTGTGGGCTTCATTACCTGCCGGGACGAATATAAGGAGCGGGCCGTACCCTTCGGCCGCGTGGCCAAGGAGGCACTTTCAAGATATCTGGAAACAGCCCGCCCGGCTCTTGTAAAGGGCGGGGACGTACCCTGGCTTTTCATCAACTGCAGCGGCGGCCTCATGAGCCGCCAGGGCTTCTGGAAGATCGTGAAATATTACGGGGAAAAGGCAGGGATCCAGGAGGACATCACGCCCCACACCCTGCGCCATTCCTTTGCGGCCCACCTGATCGGCGGCGGGGCCGATGTGAAGGCCGTCCAGACCATGATGGGCCATGCCGATCCCGCCACCACCCAGATGTACGCCGCCTATGCCGGACTCTGCGGGACAGACCGGGAAGCACATCACAGGAGATAGGAGATCCCCCTTTCCAGAGAACGCGCCGCTCTGGGAAGGGGGATCTTCTGGATGCATACCTGGCAGAAGAACTGGAAGAGGAATACCGGAAAACGCAGATACCGGATCAGGAGGAAGAAAGAGAATGACACGACAGGAACTGTTCGCCTGGTGCATGGACCAGTACGGCACAGAGCCGGAATATCCGTGGAAGGACAGAAACGCTGTCCTCCGTCACAAAGACAACAAAAAATGGTATGGAGTGATTCTGGAAACAGAAAAAAATAAACTGGGGCTTCCGGGAGATGGAACCGCAGAGATCCTGAACGTAAAATGCGACCCGGTCCTGGCCGCCTCCTGCCGCACCCAGCCCGGATTCTTCCCCGCCTGGCACATGAACAAAGAAAAATGGCTCAGCATCCTTCTGAACGAACCAGAGCTGGACACCGCTATAAAAAACCTCCTGGCCCTAAGCTTCGACCTGACCTCCCCCAGCTCCAGACCCCAGCATTCAAAATAATCCCTCCAGAAGTTCCCAACCCATCCCCATCCCTCACTCCCCCATATCTTACCGCAGCCCGCACTTTATCAAAGCCCCCATGTCCTCCCAAAGCGATGCTTTCTTTGGGAGGATATGGGGGCGTCCCTATTTTACAGCTTCCCCAGAATACTCCTTGCCACCGACAGTCCGTTGGCGGAGGCCTGTTGGAGTCCGCGGGTCACAGACGCGCCGTCTCCGATGGCCCGGAGTCCCGGGATACTGGTCTCAAAATCCTTATTTACCACCACTTTATTGGAGTAGAATTTCACCTCCACGCCGTAAAGCAGGGTCTCGTCGCTGGCGATCCCGGGCGTTACCTTGTCCAGGGCCAGGAGCATTTCCTTGATGTCCACCATGATCCGGTGGGGCAGCACCAGGGACAGATCTCCAGGCACTGCGTCCTTTAAGGTGGGGATCAGATTGTTCCGGCAGAGCCGTTCCTCAGTGGTCCGGCGGCCCCGGAGGAAATCGCCGAAGGTCTGCACCAGGATCTTTCCGTCACACAGCATGTTGGAAAGCTGGGCCACATGCTTGCCGTATTCGATGGGCGTCTTAAAGGGCTTGGTGAAGTTTTTGGACACCAGAAGGGCAAAGTTGGTGTTGTGGGTCTTATATTCCTGGGACTTGTAGGCATGGCCGTTGACCACTGCCAGGCCGTTTTCGTAATACTCTGTGGCCACCTCTCCCGACGGATTGGTACAGAAGGTACGCACCTTATCGTCGAAGGTGGGGGTATAATACACCAGCTTGGCCTCGTAGAGGTTTTTATTTAAAAATTCCATGACCTCGTCCCGGACCTCCACGCGGACGCCGATGTCCACGGTGCCGACCTTTGTCTCGATCCCGTGGTCCCTGCACACATGGGAGAACCAGTCGGAGCCCTCGCGGCCAATGGCGGACACGATCTCCCTGGCGTAATACGTTTCTCCCTTATCGGTGAGGATCCCTCTGGCACAGCCGTCCTCGATGAGGATATCCTGGACCATGGTATTAAATTCGATCCGTACCCCGCTGCTTAACAGGTGTTCCTGGAGGCGGGTGTAGATCTTATAGCCCTCTTCAGTGCCCAGATGACGGATGGGACATTCGATGAGCTTTAAGTTTGCCATGATGGCCCTCCGGCGGATCTCCTGGATCTCCTTCTGCTTATCGACGCCGTAGACCTTTGTGTCTGCCCCGAATTTCAGATAGATATCGTCGGATTCATGGATCAGCTCCAGGGCCTTGTCATATCCCAGGATATCCGGCAGGTTCCCGCCCACATCCGGAGACAGGGAGAGCTTTCCGTCAGAAAACGCGCCGGCTCCCGCAAAGCCGGTGGTGATGCTGCATGGCCTGCACCCCACGCAGACCTTGGTGGTACGCTTGGGGCATACCCGCTTTTCAATGGGACGGCCCTTTTCCACCATGAGTATGTTTAAGGAAGGCCGCTCCTTTATGAGCTCGTAGGCGCAGAAGATGCCCGACGGCCCCGCGCCGATGATGATCACATCAAAATCTGTTCTGTTGTTCATAGAATACCCCCAATCATAAACTGGCCGCAGTCCGGGAACCGCAGCCAGTCTATTATACCATAAAATACGTCTGGGAACAATCGATCAGAACAGCACCGGCATTTTCAGCCAGCGGCCCCGCAGGAGGCGGATCAGGAACACGATGCCGCGGGTGATCAGCTCGGCAGTCATAGAGATCCATACGCCTGTGACGCCGAACCGGTGGGTGAACACCAGAACCGTCATGACACGGACGCCCCACATGGTAAACAGGTTGATGAAGAACGGGGCCTTGCTGTCCCCGGCCCCCCGGAGCGCGCCGGTGGCGACGATGCTGACGGCAAACAGCGGTTCTGAGAAGGCTACGATCCGCAGAAGTCCGGCGCTGACCTCCGCTACCTCCGTGTCAGCTGTCAGGAGGCTGGTGAGGAAGGGCGCGAAGCCGAACATTAAGAGCGCCATGAAAAATACCAGGATGGAGCCTAAGATCGTGGTCCCGTAGGCGAACCGCTTTGCCATATCCAGCCGCCGGGCTCCGATGCTCTGGCCCACAAGGGCGGTGGCGGCAGAGGCGACGCCGAAGGCGGGAAGATAGCAGATGCTCTCAGTCTGGACAGCCACGTAGTTGGAGGCCACGGCCACGGTGCCCATTCCGGCCACCACAGAGGTCATGACGATCTGAGCCAGGGAAAGGGCCATGCGCTCCAGGGCAGTGGGCGTGGACAGGCGCAGCATGTTGTTCATGCACGGCTTTGTGAAGCGCCAGGTCTCGTTTCCCTGGAAGCGGAGCGGTCCCCTGCGGCAGATGATGCCCAGAAGAAGGGTCACGGCCACGCAGGCCTGGGCAAGTCCTGTGCCCAGAGCCGCGCCCTGGACGCCGAGGCCGGCTCCCCAGACGTGGAAGCCGCCGATGTCCCGGGACGGGTAAATGAAGATAAAGTTAAAGATCACGTCAAACACGCACATGCCCACGTTCATGATGCTGGGCAGCAGGATGTTTCCGCTGCACCGCAGGATGCTGGAGTACAGGGCGGAGGCCATGGAAAACGGGAAGAAGAAGGCCACCGTACAGAAGTAGGACCTGGCCGCCGGGGCGATCTCCGGATCAGAGCCCAGAAGCTCCGGCAGGACCTGCCCGATGCCGATGGCTGCTGCGGCCATGACCACACCGAACAAAACGTTAAACAGGATGGACTGGCACAGGACGTTCCGGCTGTCTCCGTCCCGTCCGGCTCCCAGGTACTGGGCGATTTGGACGGAAAAGCCCACGGCAATGGCGCTGGTCAGGCCGTTCATTAGCCAGATGGAGCTGGCTACCACGCCGATGGCCGCCGTGGCTCCCGGACCCAGGCTGCCCACCATGGCGGTGTCGATATAGCTCATGAGCGTCATGACCAGCTGTTCCAGGATCGCCGGAATGGAAAGGGCGATGATCAGCTGGGTCTGGCTTTTTAAGGAGATGGAGCGGCCGTCCCGCATGGCCTCGCTCATCTGAAGCATGTTCATAAAAGATACCCCCAATGTAAGAATTTAATAAAATACCCCATGCCCATAGTATACTGGAAAACGGCAGGAATTGGAAGAGCCGATGCAAAGGATTTGGGACTTGTAAGTCATGGATAAAACTGATAGAATAGTAAAACCATAAATCATGGGATAAAGGAGAAAATATACCATATGTTTTTAATAGCAGGTCTCGGGAATCCGGGAAAGGAATACGAAAATACACGCCATAACGCCGGCTTCATGGTGCTGGACGCCCTGGCAGATAAGCTGGGAGCCGACATATCGGAGAAAAAGCACAAGGCCCTCTGCGGCAAGGCTGTGATCGGAGGGCAGAAGGTGATCCTTTTAAAGCCCCAGACATATATGAATTCCAGCGGCGAGAGCATCCGGGCGGCTGCCGATTATTATAAGGCGGACCCGGAGGACATCCTGGTGGTCTATGACGATATCAGCCTGGCGCCGGGACAGCTGCGGATCCGGGCCAAGGGAAGCGCCGGAGGCCACAACGGGATCAAGAGCATCATCGCCCATCTGGGGACCCAGGAGTTCCCCAGAGTCCGGGTGGGCGTGGGAGAAAAGCCGCCCAGGATGGATCTGGCCGACTATGTGCTGGGCCATTTTTCCCAGGGCGAGAGAAAGATCATGGAGGACGCAGTAAAGGAAGCGGCCGACGCGGTCATGGAGGCAGTGGAGGAAGGGATCGACCATGCCATGAACAGCCATAACCGGAAGAAGGACGGCCAGGCGTAAAAGGATCGGGAGAGGAGAAGAATGGGAGAGATATTTGCAAATCCGCTGACGGAGCTGGCAGAATATGGAGACATGAAGCAGGATCTTATGAAAGGGAAAGGACCCGTCCAGATCTGCGGCGTCACCGATTCCCAGAAGGTCCATGTGATGTACCAGGTTTCGGAGGAGAAGGCCTGGAGGTTAGTTGTGACTCACGACGATACCAGGGCCAGGGAGCTTTACGATGACTTCAGCTATTTTGAAAAGAATACATGGCTGTATCCCGCCAGGGATCTTCTGTTTTACAGCTCCGATATCCATGGAAACCTTCTGACCAGACAGCGGATGCAGGTGTTTAAGCACCTGATGGAGGATGTTGGCGGGACCGTGGTGACCACGGTGGACGGCCTCATGGACCATCTTCTCCCTCTTTCCATGATGAAGGAGCGGCGGATCCTGGTGGAGTCCGGAGAGGTCCTGGATATCGGGGATATGAAGGAACGGCTCCGGAATCTGGGCTACGAGCGGACGGGCCAGGTGGACGGAATGGGCCAGTTTTCCATCCGAGGAGGAATCATTGATATTTTCCCTCTGACCGAGGAGCTTCCGGTGCGGATCGAGCTGTGGGGAGACGAGGTGGACTCCATCCGGTCCTTTGATCCGGAGAGCCAGAGATCCATTACCCAGATGGATTCGGTGCTGATCTATCCGGCGGCGGAGCTGACCTTAACAAAGGAGCAGATGGAAAACGGCACAGACCGGATCGAAAAGGAAGGGAAAAAGCAGGAAAAGGCCTTCCGGGAGGCAGGAAAGCCCGAGGAGGCCCACCGGATCAAGACTGCCGTGGGGGAACTGTGCGAGGCCTTAAGGGAGGGCTTTGACACCCACGCCCTGGACGGATATATCCGGTATTTCTGTAAGGAGACGGTGTCGTTTCTGGAGTACATGAAGGAAGCGGCGGGAACGGACCGGACGGACGGAGCTCTCGCCGGAAACGGCGGCTCTGGGGAGCGCGCAGGCCTTGCCATATTTTTAGATGAGCCCCAGAGGCTTTTGGAAAAGGCCGGAGTGGTGGAAACTGAGTTCCGGGAGAGCATGAGCCACCGTCTGGAAAAGGGGTATCTGCTTCCGGGCCAGACGGATCTTTTATTTTCCGCAAAGGCTGTGCTGGCGGCGGCCCAGACGCCGGAGGCCATTTTTATGACGGGCCTGGACCAGCGGCTTCCGGGCATGGCCGTTAAAAAGAAATACAGCATCACGGGAAAAAATGTCAGTTCCTACCAGAACGGCTTTGAGCTTCTGATCAAGGACCTGACCCGCTGGAAAAAGGAAGGCTACCGGGTGGTGCTCCTTTCGGCGTCCCGGACCAGGGCCAGCCGTCTGGCAGGGGATCTGAGAGAGTACGATCTGCGGGCCTTCTGCCCCGAGGATCCCAGCCGTCCGGTGAGCCCGGGGGAGATCCTGGTGACCTATGGAAAGCTCCATAAGGGCTTTGAATATCCGCTGATCAAATTTGTGGTCATTACGGAAGGCGACATGTTCGGAAACGAGAGCCGCCAGAAGAAAAGGAAAAAGTACAATTACGAGGGCAAGAAGATCAGCAGCTTTTCTGAGCTGTCCGTGGGAGACTATGTGGTCCATGAGAGCCATGGCCTGGGTATCTACCGGGGGATCGAAAAGATCGAGCAGGACCATGTGATCAAGGATTATATCAAGGTGGAGTATGCCGACGGCGGAAATCTCTATCTTCCGGCTACCCGCCTGGACGGGATCCAGAAGTACGCCGGAGCCGATGCGAAGACGCCGAAGCTCAATAAATTAGGCGGGGCCGAATGGGGAAAGACAAAGACCCGGGTACGCACGGCCGTGCGGGAGATCGCAAAGGAGCTGGTGGAGCTTTACGCCGCTCGCCAGGACGCCGAGGGCTTCGTTTACGGGGAGGACACGGTCTGGCAGAAGGAATTTGAAGAGATGTTCCCCTATGAGGAGACCGATGACCAGCTTTCCGCCATCGAGGACACAAAAAAGGACATGGAGAGCCGGAAGATCATGGACCGGCTGATCTGCGGCGATGTGGGCTACGGAAAGACCGAGATCGCTCTCCGGGCGGCCTTCAAGGCGGTCCAGGAGGGAAAGCAGGTGGTCTACCTGGTTCCCACCACCATCCTGGCCCAGCAGCACTACAATACCTTTATCCAGAGGATGAAGGACTTTCCGGTGCGGGTGGATCTGATGTCCCGGTTTAAGACCCCGGCGGATATCAAAAAGACGCTGGAGGGGCTGAAAAAGGGGTTTGTGGACATCGTCATCGGCACTCACCGGGTGCTCTCCAAGGACGTGCAGTTCAAGGACCTGGGCCTGCTCATCATCGACGAGGAGCAGCGGTTCGGCGTGGCCCACAAGGAAAAGATCAAGCAGCTGAAGCAGAACGTGGATGTGCTGACCCTGACTGCCACCCCCATTCCCAGGACTCTCCATATGAGCCTCATCGGGATCCGGGATATGAGCGTTTTAGAGGAGCCGCCCATGGAGCGTGTACCCATCCAGACGTATGTGATGGAGTATAACGACGAGATGGTCAGGGAGGCCATCCACCGGGAGCTGGCCCGGGGCGGTCAGGTATACTATGTATACAACAGAGTCAGCAATATCGATGAGATCGCAGGCCATGTGGCCTCTCTGGTGCCCGATGCCCAGGTGGCCTTTGCCCATGGGCAGATGAACGAGCGTCAGCTGGAGCGGATCATGCTGGATTTTGTCAACGGCGACATCGACGTTTTAGTATCCACCACCATCATCGAAACGGGGCTGGATATCCCCAATGCCAATACCATGATCATCCATGACGCGGACCGGCTGGGCCTTTCCCAGCTTTACCAGATCCGCGGGCGCATCGGCCGTTCCAACCGCACCTCCTTTGCGTTCCTCATGTACAAGCGGGACAAAATGCTGCGGGAGGAGGCGGAAAAGCGCCTCCAGGCCATCCGGGAATTCACGGAGCTGGGCTCCGGCATTAAGATCGCCATGCGGGATCTGGAGATCCGCGGGGCGGGGAACATCCTGGGAGCGGAGCAACACGGCCACATGGAGGCCGTGGGGTATGATCTGTACTGCAAGATGTTAAATGAGGCCGTCCTGGCCCTTAAGGGAGAGACCACAGAGGAGGAGAGCTTCGAGACTGTGGTGGACTGCGACATCGACGCCTTTATCCCCGACGGATATATTAAGAACGAGTATCTGAAGCTGGATGTATACAAACGGATCTCGGCTATTGAGAACGAAGAGGAATACATGGACATGCAGGATGAGCTCATCGACCGGTTTGGAGATATCCCCGGACCGGTGGAAAATCTTCTGAAGGTGGCGGAGTTAAAGGCCGCAGCCCACCGGGCCTATGTGACCGAGGTGGCCGTCAACCGCCAGGAGATCCGTATGGAGCTGTATCCCAAGGCGAAGTTAGACGTTTCCGGTATTCCGGGACTCATCGGGGAATACAAGAACGCCCTGCGGTTCGTCCAGGGAGAAAAGCCCATGATGTTCTACCAGGATAAGCGGAATAAGAATAAGGACTGCGGCCCCATGATGGAGAAGGCCAGGGAGATATTGGAACGGCTGGGGGGACTGGCAGGCCAGAGGGGGTGAACCCGGTATCTTTTACTGGGGATCATGCTTTTGCGGATCACATTGTTTCTGCTGGTCTGGAAGAACGGAGACCGGGCGGTCCGATGGCTGGCGGGCCGGCACACGCCAGTGGGAGATCTGGAACTGAAGGAGCTTCGAGGGGAACTTTTTGATGTGTTGGTCCTTGCCGAATTTATGATCCTGGGAAACGCGGTTCCGAGACTGGCCGCCCATGGGCCGGAGTTTCGCCGCTATGATGCTCTTGCATGGTTTACCATAGCGCTGGTGATCTATTACCTGGTAAATTCTCCGGGTCTGCGGCTTTTCTTAAAAGGGGGCTGGTTTTGGGGGATACCCTGGGTAAGCATTGCACTGCTCCTATTGGTGTATAAAAATTCTGGGATTTTTATCGCAGATGCCGGTGATCAAATGTTTGTCGTAATGGTGATCATGCACTTGGAACTGGTGGCCAGTACGCTGGTAAGGATGTATCTGAAGGGAAAAGAAAGAGATCTTAACGTGGGGCAGCTATGAAGCTGCCCCGTTTCCTTCCGCTGTAAATTCCACATATTCCCCGAAAAATTCATTTACATAAAAATTAGGATCGTTTTTCCGGCAGAGAGCATAAAATTTCCTTGGCAGATAAGGAAATGCAAAGCTCTTTTTTATTACATGGTCATACTTCCCGAGACGGATAAAATCGGGGATCATTCCGAATCCCAGGCCCGCGTTGACCATCATCATTTTCGTGTCATATGAGTTGACATGGATAATATCGCGGAAACGGAAAAAGGGCTTATAGTGATCAGAAATCTGGGAAATGCTGCCATCGTACATGGTGATAAGGACTTCGTTTTCCAGGTCAGATGATGAGATCCTTTCCAGGGAGGCCAGCGGGGATTCCCGGCAGATAGCCAGTCTCCAATCATGCTCATAGATCATAGCAGCGTTAAAATATTCTTTCTGGATCCCGGCCAGGAACTGGTCACTGGTGATGATGACATCCAGAAGGTTCTGTTCAAAGCGCTTTAAAAGCTCCCGGTAGCTGTACTGGAGACAGGTGATCCGCAGGTCTGGATGATCAGAGACGTAAGTTCCCAGAAAGGGGCTCAAGAGCTCGCTTTCATAAATCCCCACGCCGATCTTCAGCGATCGGGTAAAGCCCTGGTGGATATTCTGGACCGTTTCAATGGAGGCATTATATGCCTCCAGAAGCCTCTGGGCCTGGATATAAAACTCCCGCCCGGCATCTGTAAGGACGACCGAATGATTATCACGGTAAAACAGGCGGACATTCAGCTCCTCTTCCAGACTGCTGATCTTCCGGCTCATGGAGGTCTGGGTAATATGCTCTTTATCGGCAGCCTTGGTGAAGTTCAGACATTCCGCCAGGCTGATAAAGCATTTCATATTTTCTAAGTTCATTTCATCTCTCCTTTGCGGACATTTGTTTTCTGCATAACGTGACACTTTTTCTTCATTTCACATTATGGATCCCCGATGCTAAAATTGTCTCAACAAAACCGGAAACGGAAAGGAGACTTAAGATTATGACAAATTATATCAGAGAAATGAGCGGAAAACAATATTTAAAGAGACTGGCCGAAAATCCAACGGTGATCATTCCCACCGGGGCCTGTGAGATCTACGGCCCGCAGCTTCCCATGGGTAGCGATCTGATCGCGGCAAAGCGGATCGCAGAGCTGGTGGCAGAAAAGACCGGTGCATTGATCGCGCCTACCATTGAAGCCGGAGAATCCTCAGCCCTGGCCTCCTTCCCCTGTACCTTTGCCATGCCGAGAAAGATCTTAGAGGACTGGCTGGATTTCCTGGTAGGAAAGCTCATTAAGGATGGGGCGAAGAATTTTGTGTTTATCACCGGTCATGCGGGAAACGTGGATACGGTAAATTACATTGGAAAAAAATATCTGAATGAACACGATATCCGGCTGGTGCAGATCGACTGGTGGAGGTTTACCAACGCCAACGGCAGCGATATTTTCCAGTACAGCGGGCAGATGGCCCACGGCCATGCCAGCGAATGCGGAACCTCTGTAATGCTGTATCTTTACCCGGAGCTGGTGGATATGGACGAGCTCTCCAGAGTGGAGCCGATCCCGGCAGGGGATTTCCCGGATTTCATTGGCTTTGGCCGGTTTACGGACAGGACGCCCAACGGGACCATCGGTGACGCAACGGTGGCTACCAGGGAAAAAGGGGAAAAGATCGTGACCCGGTGTGTGGACCGGATCGCTGCTTATATGGAACAGAACTTCCGTTAAAAAAGAGAGGGGGATGGATGATATGACACTGACTACTGTATTGATCGATATTTCTGCCGTCAGCGTGCTTTTGTTCCTGGCGTTCCTGATCCGGCAGAAGATCCCGTTTTTTTATAAGTATTATATTCCCACATCTCTGATCGCAGGGATCCTTGGACTGCTTCTGGGTCCGCAGGTGCTGGGCCAGTTTTCACCGGTCCATCTTCAGTTCAGCGAGTGGATCTCCCAGTGGACCAACTTTCTGTTTGCATTTATTTTTGCCACTTCATTTTTGGGTACGTCCACAGGAAAGTTCGGGAGAGATGTGCTGTCTACCACCTGTGTGACTGGAGTGGTATTCATGGCCCAGGTGTTAGTGGGACTGGGGATCGCTTTCTTACTGTCCACGTTCATGGATAATGTGCCTTACGCCATGGGACTCCTTCCCGTATCCGGATTCTACGGCGGTCATGGTTCCGCCGGGATCATGGGCGGCTGCTTTGCCACTGAGGGCTGGGAGGAAGCCATGGGTATTGCCCTGACCTATGCCACCATCGGTATGTTCGTGGCCGTGATCGGCGGTATGTGGATCATCAACTGGGGAGCGAAAAAAGGCTATACCAGACAGAAAATGGACAGCAGCTATGTGGAGAAAAAGGATATAACCGGTATTCTTCCTGCGGAGCAGAGAAAGCCGGCAGCGATGGGAATCTCCAATCCGTCCGTGATCGATCCCATGGCGTTCCAGATGATGATCGTCGGTACGATCATCGCGGTCTCCCATTTTCTTCGGGAAGCGATCATTAAAGTGTTCCCATTCTGGGAGCGGATCCCGCTTTATACCATGTGCCTCATCATGGGAGCCATCATTGGAGTGGCGATCAGCAAGACGAAGTATAACCAGTATATTGACCGGGGAAGTATGAAGCGGATCTCTGGCGTGGCTCTGGAATACGCCATTGCCATGAATGTGGCAACTATAAAATTGAGCGTGCTGGCTTCCTATCTTGTTCCGATCCTTCTGACATCGGCTGCAATTACGGCAGTAACGGCTGTGATCTGTATCGTACTGGCCAAAAAGTGGTATGGAAAAGACTGGTTTGAAATGGCCATGGGCGCATATGGTCAGTGTACCGGAAGCCTGGCGACAGGACTTCTTCTGATCAAGGTCCTGGACCCCAATGGCGATACTCTGGCAGCAGAGAGCGTTTCCGGATCCAGCACCCTCGGTTCCTTCTGGCAGCAGCCCTATAATACCATTGGACCCATGATGATCCTGGCAAGCCCTGTACTGGTCACTCTGGGAACGGCTGGTTTTCTGGCAGCTTTCCTAGCAGCCGGCACCCTGCTGTTTGGAAGAACGGTAAAAAAGTCGTAGAAAAGGATGGAAAGCATGAGCAATATACGGAAAATGACGGAGCAGTATTTTGAGGATGCCGTAGAGCTCCGCAGAAGGATCCATCAGCAGCCGGAGCTTTCGATGGAGGAAAAGGAGACCTCGGCACTGGTAAGGGAAAAGCTTCGGGAATACGGGATATCCATTGCAGAGCTGCCTCTGGAGACTGGAGTTATAGGTGTTTTAGCAGGGGAACGGCCTGGCGGAACGATCTTGCTGCGGGCAGATATGGACGCTCTTCCGGTGGAGGAGCGGTCTGGCCTTCCCTTTGCCTCGGAGAAGAAGGGGGTCTGCCATAGCTGCGGCCATGATATCCATACAGCTGCCCTTCTCCTGGCTGCCCGGGTCCTGGGAGGGATAAAGAAGGATTTAGCAGGTACAGTATTATTTCTGTTCCAGCCGGCAGAAGAGAAGCTGAATGGTTCCCAGTCGGTGATCGACAGCGGGCTGTTTGAAAAATACCACCCTGACTTCGCCGTGGGACTTCATTGCTGGCCGGATCTCCCGGCCGGAACCGTTGGAGTAAGGAACGGTTCCTTTATGGCCTCTTCAGACAGCGTGTCCCTGACGGTAAAGGGAAGGGGAGGACATGGAGCCCATCCACATAAAAGTGTCGATCCTATTACAGCGGCCGCTTATATCCTGGCAGAGCTGCAGACGGTGGTTTCCAGATCTGTGGCTCCCCTGGAAGCAGCGGTGCTGACCATGGGAAGGATCGAAGGAGGAACAGCAGCCAATGTGATCCCGGATACGGTCACCATGGAAGGAACAGTACGGACCGTAAGCCGTGAGACCAGGGCATTGATGGAGGAGAAGATCCGGCAGATCGCCTGTCATGGAGCAGAGGCCCTGGGGGCTTCCTGTGAGGTGGAATATAAAAGGGGAGTTCCGGCGGTGATCTGTGATCCGGCAGTTGTGGAGCGGATCCGGAAGGCGGCAGCGGAAGAGCTGGGAAGCGAAAACGTCGTGACCCTGGAAACGCCGTCCATGGGATCGGAGGATTTTGCCCGCTATCTGGAACTTGTTCCCGGAGCCATGTTCCGCATCGGGACAGCCAGTGAGGATCCGGCGACCCGTCTGCCTCTCCATAACGGAGGGATCCGGTTTGACGAGCGGGCAGTCCTGGCCGGGGCTGTGACCTTTGGAAGGCTCGCCGCAGAATATTTAAGATAATATATCTTGACAAACCCTCCCGCCCTCCCTATAATGTGGCTTATAGCCGGTGACGGCTGAAAACCAAACAGGTATCAGCAATGAAGAGAACCAGTAACGGTCCACAGGATCCGCACAGAGAGCTGCCGGAGGGTGAGAGGCGCGCGGGATCGGAGCCGTGAATACATCTCGGAGCTTCGCACCGAACCGCGAAAGCCTGCCTGGAATCCCGGAGCATGTCTGGGAGGAAGAGCGGCAGTCCGTTCAGTAGGCTGCGACGGAGGGGCCCACGTTAAAGGGCCGGAGTCCTGTAAGGAGACTTCATAAGCCGTATAATGTGAGTTATGCGGGAACATTAGGTGGTAACACGAGCCGTTGGCCTCGTCCTTTTGAAACAGAAGGGCGGGGCTTTTTTGTTTTCACGGCGTTTCTGGGATTGGGATCCAGGGGCGCTTCATTTCTGCCCCTTCTGTGCGGAAATCGGCCAACGAAACAGAATACAGAGATCACAGAAAAAGGAGAATGAGAAGATGGGAGTTTATGAGGAATTACAGGCAAGAGGCCTGATCGCCCAGGTGACAAATGAGGAAGAGATCCGGAAAATGGTAAATGAGGGAAAGGCCGTATTCTACATTGGCTTCGACCCCACTGCCGACAGCCTGCATGTGGGCCATTTCATGGCTCTCTGCTTAATGAAGCGTTTACAGATGGCAGGCAATAAGCCCATCGCCCTGATCGGCGGCGGCACCGGAATGGTGGGAGATCCCTCCGGCAGAAGCGATATGCGCCAGATGATGACCGTGGAGACCATCCAGCACAACTGCGACTGCTTTAAAAAGCAGATGAGCCGTTTCATCGACTTT
>ENA-ORMO01000572-ORMO01000572.1-human-gut-metagenome-genome-assembly--contig:-NODE-572-length-51175-cov-4.873435_pt1 | contig 51175 bp, 52 predicted proteins | sample MGYA00242106_ERZ509001 | MGnify/ENA primary metagenome ERZ509001 (study PRJEB26280, sample SAMEA2338736) | human gut metagenome | biome: human gut; feature: human-associated habitat; material: faeces...
CAAGGCTGAACTATGCATGCCATCGTTTGGAAAATACGAGTGATTCTATTACAAATATTTGTCTGGATAGTGGATTTGAAAGTCAGAGAACGTTTAACCGAGTATTTAAAGAAAGATATAAAATATCACCAAGTGATTATCGAAGTACTTGTGTGAAAGAGATGTTGTCATAAAAGGTTCTGTTGATCGAAATATTTACTTTGATTTTACAGTGCTATGTATTTGATTTCATGTGTGGATGATATAATATAAAAATATTTGTAGAAAAAAGAGTTTTATTCTATTATGAAAAGAGTAAGGTGTATTCTAAAGAAACAAGAAAGGCAGGGCGCATATGAACATGATAAAATCCATAATCGATTTTAATGAAAAAAAAGGATTCATCTGTGATATGGATGGTGTGATCTATCATGGCAATCAGATATTGCCAGGTGTTCCAGAATTCATCCAGTGGTTGCATGATGAAAAGAAAGAATATTTATTTTTGACAAATAATAGTGGATATACACCACGGGAATTAAATCAGAAACTGGCAAGGATGGGACTTGATGTGCCAGAAGAACATTTTTACACCAGCGCATTGGCAACAGCCGCTTTTTTAAAGGAACAGGCGGCAGGCTGTTCAGCATTTGTGATAGGAGAAGCAGGTCTCTTAAATGCACTTTATGATGTTGGCATTACAATGAATGATGTAAATCCGGATTATGTTGTTGTGGGAGAGGGACGATCCTATTCATTGGATACCTTAACGAAAGCAACGAATTTAGTTCTGAAGGGAGCTAAGTTGATTGGAGCAAACTCGGATGTTTCCGGACCAATCGAGAACGGAATCGCTCCTGCCTGTCGTGCATTGATTGCCCCAATTGAAATGGCAACAGGTACACAGGCATATTTCTGTGGGAAACCGAATCCACTGATGATGAGAACAGGATTGAATATGCTTGGATGTCATTCAGCAGAAGCTGTAATGGTTGGGGATCGTATGGATACAGATGTGATTTCAGGAATGGAAAGTGGTATGTCTACTGTATTGGTTCTCTCTGGATGTTCAACGAAGGATACACTCAAAACTTATGCTTATCTTCCGACAATGGTATTGAATGGAGTGGGAGATATCGCCAGTATGGCAAAAGCAAAAGAGGAATAGGCAGAAGGGAAAACATATCCATATGCGGAACATGTAAATACAATCGGCAATGACAAAATAAATAACCTTCGCATTTTCGTTATTTTATGTGGGGCTAATTTTTGCTTGTTGTGCAGCAGCCATTTTGGCGGTACAGCAATTGAATGATGGGATTCAGTATAAACACCGGTATGAAATTTTGTCGCATTTAGGAGCGGATGAAAGGAACATGAATGGTTTGATTTTGAAACAGATGGTTTTATAGCTTTTCGTTCCTGTAGCAATTCCCATTCCTGCAAGTCTGTGAAAGCTTTTTGTATGGCAATGGTGATTAGTATTGGGTTGTTTTTTGTGGTTTATTTCATTTATTTTCTGGCAACGTATCTTGGATACCGCAAGAGAGTTCTGGAATAGTTTAGCGGACAAATACAGATTTAACCGAAAAACTATAGCTTTTTTCCAGAATCTATGGTAAACTACTCTCAAAATCAAGATTTTGGAGGTTTCCCATGGCAAAACCAATTACATACCGTGAACAAGAAAAATTAGAAAATACAGTAAAGCTCCGTGAATTTCTCATGGAGCTTCCCCCTTATGTGAAGGATTATTTCCGCGCCAAAGAACCAACTACGTCTGACAAAACCCGTTTGTCATATGCCTATGATTTACGTGTGTTTTTTCGGTTTTTACAGGAAACAAATCCTTCTTTGCAGGAAAAATCCATGGCTGATATTTCTATTGCTGATTTGGCTCTTTTACAGCCTGTAGATTTTGAGGAATTTCAGGAATATCTAAAGGCATACAAATCTCCGGAAGAAAAATTGGAAACGAATTCCCGTACAGGAATTGCCCGAAAAATGTCTTGTTTGCGTAGTTTTTACGATTATCTGTGTAAACGTCAGCTTTTGGCCTCAAATCCTGTACGTCTGGTAGACATGCCAAAAATCAAAGAAAAAGCCATTATCCAGCTAGATCCAGATGAAGTTGCTAGTTTGTTGGATTACATAGAAAATTATGGAAAAAATCTGACTGGTGTTCAACTTTATCACTATAACAAACAAAAGTATCGTGACATTGCCATTGTTACTCTCCTATTGGGAACGGGTGTTCGTGTATCAGAGCTAGTGGGATTAAACATTGCAGATGTGGATTTTAAAAACAATGGAATACGGATTATGCGAAAAGGTGGGAATGAAATGATTGTTTATTTTGGTGAAGAGGTGGAAGGAGCCTTAAAAGATTATTTGGAAATTTCCAGAAATGCTATCACGCCTGTATCCGGTCATGAAGAGGCATTATTTCTTTCTGGACAACGGAAACGCATCAGTGTAGATGCAGTAGAAAAAATGGTAAAAAAATATGCTTCTGCTGTTTCGGTAAAAACCATTACCCCGCACAAATTGCGAAGTACTTACGGCACAGCTCTTTACCGAGAGACCGGTGACATCTACCTGGTGGCAGATGTCTTAGGACATGCAGATGTAAATACTACGAAAAAACATTATGCAAAATTAAGTGATTCCAGACGACGGGCTGCTTCCAAAGCCGTTACCTTAAGAGAAAAATAAGAGTTCTCTAAGAGGCATACGGATTTTGTCTTCAAAATAGTCTTTCAAGGCTAGATTTTTCTTCCATTTTTTTTGAGGATAGCTGCCGTAGCGATGCTTCACATCTTCCATGCGGGTGAGCATATCCACTGGACCGTTTGGCATGGCAATGGAATCACACACTTGAATTAAACGGTCATAGTCATCGTATTCATAGGATTCTAAAAGACTTTGAATTTGCGTTAGCTCCTGTTTCGTTACATCCCACTCTCCTACATACATTTCTAAGTTTTTTACTGGAAAAGAATGGGTAATACTGATTTTGGCTGCTTCTTCATAACCTAGGGACATAAGGTACAAATAACCATCTAAGACATGGCGGAGATAAGAAAATCCAAAACGCCTGCCAATGTCATGGAGCAGGCCCAAGAGGTATGCTTTTGTTTCATCCAAATTTGGGCAATAGGCTGCAATTTTATAAGCACATTGGGCAGTGACAATGGAATGGTCTTTCCAGGGACCTGGATTCATAATATAAGATTCCTTTAGCAAAGCAAAGGCTTCTTCTTTTGTAGGTAACATAGTTTTCATCTCCTTGGTTTTTTACTTCATTTTTTTAGAGAACAGGATGGCGAAAGTGAGGTCTGGGATGGACCATTTAAGAGAGTTCCCTGTTTATCAAATCTGGAACCGTGACAGGGACAATCCCAGCTTTCTTCTTCTGGATTCCACTCCAATTGACATCCCATGTGGGGGCAAACAGGAGGCTTTTCTGGGTTTTGGGAGGCCAGCAATTGTCTGGTAAGACCTTTTACAGAATGTCCTCCTTCCTTGCACATAAAAGGAATATCTACAGAGGAAAAGCGTTTGGGTGTAAATACACCTTCCCAGGGATTGTCTCTTTCTAAAATCAAATCCCTCAAGAGTATAGCTGCAACCATGGAACTTGTCATACCCCATTTTTGAAATCCAGCTGCAACGTACCAGTTTGGCTTGCTTTTTGCATAGGGACCAATATAGGGGAGCCCATCTGAGGTGATTCCATCTTGAGCAGACCAGCAGCATATCTCTCGACCTTTCGGAAACCATTGTGCTGCAAGAGTGCGAAGTTGTTGGTATTTAGAAACAGTAGACTCCTCTCCGGTCCGGTGTCCCATTCCTCCAAAAAGTAAATAAGAACCATAATTGCGGAAAGAAAAACTCTGCTTTCCATTTCCAATATACATTCCATTGGTTTTCATACCATGGTCTTCTAATGCAAGTACATAAGAACGTTCCTGGTGAATACGGGCAAAATATGCCCCTGGAAAATTCAAAAAAGGAATATGACAGGTAAAAATAATCTTTTCCGCTTTTACTGTACCGGATTTTGTATAGGCAGTGTTCTCTTCTACTTTGTAAACTGGACTGTGTTCATAGATAACCAGATGTTCCGATAAGGAATAGAGAAATTTTAAAGGATGAAATTGTGCCTGATTCTGGAATGTTACGGCTCCCCATACAGGGAAAGGTAGAGTCAGATTTTCTTGTACCAGAGAAGCAGGAAGTCCCAGACTTGTTGCTGCCTGCACTTCCAGTTCAAGGTCTTTTTTGCTTTTCCCATAGACAAAAGAGGATTGTTTTTCAAAATCACAGGCAATCTGTTCTGTATTTATGATGTTTTCATACTCCTGGATAGTAGCCTGGTTTGCACTGGCATAGATTCTTGCCTTCTCGGTGCCCAATTTTTTCAGAAAGCCATGGTAGCAAAGTCCATGTTGAGAAGTGATTTTTGCAGTTGTATTTCGTGTCTGGCCGCTTCCTATGCGGTCTGCTTCCAGAACAAGAACTTTTTTTCCAGATTTATGCAGCTGATAAGCAGTTAGAATCCCTGCCATGCCGCCTCCGATTACAAGAATTTCGGTTTCTAAATTTTCTTTTAATGTCTGTCTTTCCTGTATCTGACAGGTTTCCCACCACAATGAATGCATTTGTTATCCTCCATACTAGAATTTTGGTTCAAGAACCTTATTTTTCTAGTATGAACAGTTTTTTTCAATCTTAGTCCAGGCTTCTTCATCAAATTTCCGGTTTTTGTAATAGTATTTTTTATCCTCCTCTGTGATTTCACGTATCACACGACATGGATTTCCTGCTGCTACCATATTGTCTGGAATATCCTTTGTCACCACACTTCCAGCTCCAATAACAAAAAAGTTTTCTCCTACTTCAATGTGAGAACCATAATCACAATAAAAAGGTGGCATGACCATAATATTCTTATGTGAACCTCCAATGATTTTGCCAAGAAGTTGGCTAAGTGTCTGAAAATCAGAAGGGTCTGTAGTATTAAATTCCCGTAAAAGTCTTCGGGTCACTTTCTGCTCCTCCATCACTGCTTCATCTGCAATATATGGAAGTTCCAGATCTCTTCGTGTAATATTATCCATGGGTTTCATTCCTTTCATGTCTTTACATTTCTTATTCTTCCGATATAATGATAGTATATTTTGGAAAGAGATTCAATGTATATTTGAGAAAGGAACATAGAGAATAGCTATGACAAAGATTTTACTTATAGAGGATGATGCTACCATTAATGCTCTCATACAGGAATTTCTTCAGGACAAAGGGTGCTGCTGCACTCAGGCTTTTTCCGGTACAGAGGGCAGATTGCTGGTAGATATGGAAGAGTTTGAACTGATTTTACTAGACTTGATGATTCCAGGTATGAGCGGACAAGATTTGCTGGAATATATTCGCTCTAGTTCCCAAACTCCGGTCATTGTGCTTTCAGCAAGAACAGCTCTTGAGGATAAAGTGGAATTGCTTGGAATGGGGGCAGATGATTATCTGACAAAGCCTTTTGAGCTGGAAGAATTATGGGCAAGGATTCAGGTGCAGCTTCGCCGCACACAAGGTACACCTCCATTGGGGCAATCCGTCCTCAAATACAGAGACTGGACATTAAATCTTCAGGAACGAAGTTTTGCAGCGAAAGGAGTACCTATTGAACTGACTTCACATGAAATGGGCATTCTAAAGCTTCTGATAAAATATCCAAAAAAGGTATTTACAAAGCAGGAAATCTTTGAAGCTGTATGGCAGCAGGATTATTTTGTAGAAGATAAAACCATTCATGTGCATATCAGCAATATCAGGGCAAAACTTAAGAAAACAGGAACAGACCAATACATCCAAACGGTATGGGGAATTGGTTTTAAACTATGTGAGTAAGGAGAAATCTTTATACTTTCTTTAACATTTCTTTGCGTTTTTTGAAACTCTATATTCTATCATAAAGAGGAAAGCTGATACAGAGTTTTACAATTTAAACAGCAAAGAAGGAGGAATTTATGGAGTATATCATTGAGACAAAAAATTTATGTAAATCCTATGAGAAAAAGGCGGCTGTAACCTCTTTAAACATGCATGTGCCTTCTGGAGAAATCTATGGATTTATTGGAAGAAATGGTTCTGGGAAGTCTACAACCCTAAAAATGCTTTGCGGTTTAGTCCACCCCACAGAGGGAAGCATCCGGCTATTTGGTGAAACAATGTTGCAGGATGCTGTGTATCGCCGAATAGGTGTTTTGATTGAAACAGCAGGATTAGAGCCCGGTTGTACTGCTTATGAAAATATGCTTTATAAGGCTATGTTTATGGGAATTGTGGAGCCTAAGAAACAGATTCAGGAGCTTTTAACACAGGTAGGATTAGAAACTGAAAACAAAAAGAAAGTAAAACAGTTTTCTATGGGTATGAAGCAGAGACTTGGAATTGCCATGGCTCTGCTTGGCGGACCAGATTTATTGATTTTGGATGAACCGATTAATGGTTTGGACCCAGAAGGTATGAACCAGATTCGGAACCTTTTGGTAGACCTGAATCAAAAGAAAGGAATCACCATTTTAATTAGCTCCCATATTCTTGGAGAATTAGAGAAAATGGCAACACACTATGGGATTCTAAAAGATGGATACTTGGTAAAAGAAATTTCCAGAGAAGATTTGATTTCCCAGTGTAAGGATTATCTTTATCTGAAAGTACAGGATTCCCAAATGGCTGCTGTTGTGTTAGAGCAAAAATTGGGATTGTGTGATTATGAAGTACATCCAGACGGGGAAATCCGTATTTTCCAGAATTTGAGCCCTGCACACATTACCAGTGCTCTGTCAAAAGCAGGTATCTCTGTTTATGCCATTTATCCTCATCAGCAGGATTTAGAAGGCTATTTCATGGAACTGATGGGACAGGATACACAAAAATCTTCATCCAGAAAAGGAGGGAGACATCATGCTTAATCTTTTGCGTATGGAATTATATAAGATTTTTCGGGATAAGTCGATTTATATTACCGCCGTAGCCATCCTTGGAGTGGTTTTTATTGCACTTGTTACCATGAAAATGGTTACCAGTCCAGATTTGCTCCACTCTGCTCTTGATTCTGGAATGGATATTACTGCAGAGGACCTTCAGGATGCAAAGGAGTTTCAAAATAGCACCCAGGTAGATTTTCTTGGGAATTTACTGTTTTCCGGTGGACTGATGGCTTGTTTAATGGCTATTGTAAGCGCTATCTTTGTATGTGATGATTTTACAACTGGATTTGGAAAAAACATATTCTCCTATTATCCAAAAAGAAGTTGGTATATCATAAGTAAACTAATTACATTAGCTGTTGTGAGTGGTTTTTTTCTGGTTGTTTTTACCCTGATTACGCTCCTTGGTTTTCGTAGTATGGGATTTGAAAATGCCATGGGAAGTCTCAAGGGTTTGTTGCTGATGCTGTTTGTTGGATGGCTAAGTTTAATTAGCTTGTGTGCACAAAATCTTCTTTTTTGTATGTTGACCAGGAAAGTGGTGCTAAGCAGTATACTTTCCATTCTCTGTGGACTTGGTGCTTTTTCAGGAGTGTTAGAGTTTTTCTTTGGTTTTTTTGGTCTTCATGTGGGAAGGTTTTTCCCATCTTATAATTTGATGATAGCGCCTGTTTTAACCGGCACCATGGAAATGGAAATTAGTTCCGGTATAGCGATTTTTCTGGAAAAACAGAATCTGCTTTTAGGAAGCAGTCCAGTGCTTGCAGTTCTTGTTGCTGTTTTCTGGACCATGATTTATAGTATTTTGGCTACGTTTGTATTAAACAAAAAAGATATTTGTTGAAAGTAGGAAGATGATATGTTGATTTTGTTACTTTTCTTGGCTCTTTTGCTTTTCTTATGGACAGGAGTACGGTTGTATTTATACCAAAAACAAATAAGGGAATGGACCTGTCAGCTTCAGGAGCTTTCTCCAAAAAGCAATCAGAGACTCACATGCTTTGTAAGAGATAAGGCGACCAAAGCCCTATGCCTTGAAATTAATGATGCTATTGACGCACTGCAAAAAGCAGTCCTTCAGTCTGCAGAAGCAGAAAAGGAATTAAAATATACCATTGCTTGTGTGTCTCATGATATCCGTACGCCCTTAACTGGAGCCTCTGGCTATATGCAGTTATTAGAAAAAACAGCAGATGAAAAGAAACAAAAGAAATACTGCAAAATCGTCAGGCAGAAATTAATGGATTTAGAGCAGCTTTTAGATGAATTATTTCTATATACCAGACTTATGGGGGATGCTTTTCCCATAGAATCTGTACCAATCCGGCTGCTTCCCCTGCTTTGTGATGTGTTGAGTGAATTTTCCTTACCGTTTCAGGAGCAAGAAAGAGAACCCCTGCTTTCCTTTGAGAATGAAACGATAGAGATTTTAGGGGATGAAAGGCAGCTTCGCCGAGTGTTTCAAAACTTGATTTCCAATGCTCTATCCCACGGAAAGGGCGTTTTGTATATTGAACAACAAGGGGCTTCTCTGGTATTCCAAAATCAGGTATCAGATCCAGAGCAGCTGCATCCGGAACAACTGTTTCAACGTTTTTACAGAACAGATGCGTCACGCCAGGGGACACATGCTGGATTGGGGCTTTCCATTGCCAGAGAACTTTTAGAACGTATGGGCGGAAAGATTCAGGGAGAACGAAAAGACACCATGCTTTGTATCAAAATAGAATTTGCAGTAAAAGTAAAACAAGAAAAGGAGAAGCTATGATGAAAACCATGAAAGAATTGTTTGAAACAGCAAAGAAAACCATGGAGGAAAAACAGGATTTGGTATTTGTAACCACCATTTCCAGCTCCGGCTCTTCTCCAAGAGGAGCTGGTTCCAAAATGCTGGTTTTGGAAAATGGGAAATCCTATGGAACCATTGGGGGCGGAAATGTGGAATATGTATCCATTCAATATGCCAAAGAGGTTCTGAAAGAAAAACAATCCTGTACCAAAAGCTTTGCCCTGCACCCAGACCAGGTGGCCGATTTGGGTATGATTTGCGGTGGAGATGTGGTGATTTTCTTTCAATACATTTCTTGGGAAAATCAAGGATTTTATGAACTCTGTATCAAAATCATAGAAAACTGGAACAAAAATGAGAATACCTGGCTGATTTTTGACATTACAGAGGAAACCGCTTGGCATGCAGGTGTTTATCAAGAAAAAGAAGGACTTACAGGTATTTCGATTTCAGACCCATCTTCTCTTTTGCAGACAAAGGCAGTACAAATGGTTTTGGATGGGCGCAGGTATTATTGTGAACCATTGGTACAAAAAGGTATGGTCTATATTTTCGGAGGCGGTCATGTGGCGCAGGCATTGGTTCCTGTATTGTCCCGCCTGGAGTTTCGCTGTGTCGTGTTTGATGATCGAGAAGCCTTTAGTAATCCTCAGACATTTCCAGAGGCAGAGCAATGTATCCTAGGGGATTTTTCCAGAATTTCAGATTATTGCTCCATTCAGCCTCAGGATTATGTATGCATTATGAGTCGAGGACACCAATACGATTATCTGATTCAGAAACAGGTGCTAAGAACCTCTGCTTATTATATTGGTGTTATGGGTAGTCGAAAGAAAAAAGAAGTGATTCAACAGAAATTGCTGGCCGATGGTTTTTCTATGGAGGACATCAGCCGGATTACCACACCCATTGGTCTGGATATTCTGGCTGAGACCCCAGAGGAAATTGCCATTAGCATTGCCGGACAGTTGATTTCAGAACGGGCAAAGGCTGTGATATCAGAAGCTTAAGGAACTTTGGCGGAGGTTTTGCTAGTCTATGTTTTTGGCGCAAATATCCTGAAGACAGCATTTTTCACAAAATGGTTTTGTTCTGGCTGTACAGATATCACGTCCATGGTAAACCAGACGGTGACAGAAATCACTTCCTTCTTCCGGAGGAATGATTTTCCAAAGAGCCATTTCTACTTTTTTTGGTTCCTTTATGTGGTCTACCAACCCCATACGATTTACCAGGCGGATACAGTGAGTGTCAGTAACAATGGCAGGTTTTCCAAAGACATCGCCCATAATCAGATTAGCACTTTTTCTTCCCACACCTGGCAGTTTTAAAAGGGCGTTAAAATCATCTGGAATCTTGCCATGATATTCATCCCTTAAAATTTTCATACAAGCGTTAATATCCCGCGCTTTGCTCTTTCCAAGACCGCATGGACGCACAATTTCTTCGATTTCTTCCGGTGTGGCCTCTGCCAGAGCATTGACTGTGGGATATTTCGCATATAACTCTTCTACCACCACATTTACCCTTGCATCCGTGCATTGCGCAGCCAGACGGACACTGACCAGAAGTTTCCATGCCTGGTCATAATCCAGGGTACATCCGGCATTTGGATATTCTTTTTTCAAACGTTCTATGATTTTCAATGCTAGCGTTTCTGTTGTTTCCATATGTTTTTCTCACTTTCGTAATCATTGTTCTTTGGGTTATCATATCATATTTTTTCCAGGCTTGTCACCTTTTGCAGAAATATTTTTAGTTTTCCTGATAATAGAAATATTTTTCTTGTTTGTTATGTTTTTTACATGGAGAACAAAAAAGTTCAATTCTAAAAAGCATATTTTTCTTTAAATTGAACTTTTTTTATTTTACAAAAACAGTATTGAACCAGAGTGAGAACTATGATATACTTTAGAAAACTTAGATTGAACTGGAGGAAGTCATATGGCAAAAGAACAGTTTGCAGACCGTCTGAAACTTGCAATGGAACATAAAGGATTAAAACAAGTGGATGTTATCCGTGCTGCCGCTGAACAGGGAGTGAAGCTGGGAAAAAGCCACATGAGCCAATATGTAAGCGGTAAGACAGTTCCAAGGGCAGATATTTTGCACTTTTTGGCACAAACCATGGAAGTGAAAGTTGCATGGCTGTCAGGAGAAGAACCATCTCCCATTGAAAAAGAGAATGCAGGAGGAAATGAAATGCGTATATTTAAGAAATCTTCTAAACTGGATAATGTTTTATATGATGTAAGAGGCCCTGTGGTAGATGAGGCAGAGCGAATGACAGCAGCAGGTACTCAAGTGTTAAAGCTGAATATTGGAAATCCGGCTCCGTTTGGATTTCGCACACCAGATGAAGTGATTTATGATATGCGGCAGCAGCTTACCGAATGTCAGGGCTACTCTCCTGCTAAGGGGCTATTTTCTGCCAGAAAAGCCATTATGCAGTATGCTCAGCTTCGGAAGATTCCTAATGTTTCTATTGAAGATATTTATACGGGAAATGGTGTCAGTGAGTTGATTAATTTGTGTATGTCAGCTCTTTTGGATGATGGAGATGAAATTTTGATTCCTTCTCCAGATTACCCTTTATGGACGGCCTGTGCTACTTTGGCAGGAGGAAAGGCAGTTCATTATATTTGTGATGAGCAGTCGGAATGGTATCCTGATATGGAGGATATCAAGAAGAAAATCAATGACCGTACAAAAGCCATTGTAATTATCAATCCCAACAATCCTACAGGAGCCTTATATCCAAAAGAAGTGCTGCAGCAGATTGTGGATATTGCAAGGGAACATCAGTTGATTATTTTCTCCGATGAAATTTATGACCGCCTGGTCATGGATGGGGAGCAGCATATATCGATTGCTTCTCTGGCTCCAGATGTATTCTGCGTTACCTTTAGTGGACTGTCCAAATCCCATATGATAGCGGGATTCCGCATTGGATGGATGATTTTAAGCGGCAATAAGAGAATTGCCCAGGACTATATTGAAGGGTTGAAAATGCTTTCTAATATGCGTCTTTGCTCCAATGTTCCAGCACAGTCCGTTGTTCAGACAGCCCTTGGTGGCCATCAAAGCGTAAATGATTACATTGTTCCAGGAGGACGTATTTATGAACAGAGAGAGTATATTTACAATGCCTTGAAAGATATCCCAGGTATTAGTGTGGTGAAGCCAAAGGCAGCTTTTTATATTTTTCCAAAGCTGGATAAGAAAAAATTCAATTTAGTGGATGATGAGAGGTTTGCATTGGATTTGCTTCGGGATAAAAAAATTCTGGTGGTACATGGAGGCGGATTTAACTGGAAGGAACCAGACCATTTCAGAATTGTATATCTTCCGAGAATTGAAGTGTTGAAAGAATCTATGGAAAAACTGGGGGATTTCTTAAGTTATTATCATCAATAAAAATAGAACGTGCGGTCTAAATTTCCAGGGAGGAAGGTAGGCCGCACGTTCTATTTTCTTATGCTTCACCTAATATTGCCCGAATACAATTTGCAGCTGGGAAATCTTTAGTTCCCATGCCATATCCGATTTTTTCCATGACCATTTCCGGCATCTGTCCATAGGAGGTGGCAAAGTATTTTAAAAGGGCTGCACCAGTTGGTGTACAGAGTTCACCTTCTACAGAACCTGCTTTACAGGGAATACCTGTGAGTAAAAGAGCTGTGGCAGGGGCTGGAACAGGAAGGACTCCATGGGCACAGCGAACTTGTCCAAATCCAGTGCTAACAGGAGAAACAATGATTTGTTGTGCTCCTATCTGGTGAAACAGCATTACGCAGCCAGTAATATCTGCAATGGCATCTAAAGTTCCTACTTCGTGAAAGTGGATTTCTGACACTTCTTTTCCATGTACCTGTCCCTCTGCTTTTGCAATAAGCTGGTATATTTGTTTTACGTCATTTCTGACTTCTTCTGTGATATTTAAATGTTCCAGGATGTCCATAATTTCTGCCATTCCCCTGTGGATATGGTGATGGGTATGAGAATGTTCATGGGTATGTGTATGATGCGCGTGAACAGATTCCAAATGGTGATGGTCTTCACTGTGCTCTTCTTCACCGTGGATTTTTACAGAAATGTGAGTTCCTGTAATGCCGCATTTTACAGATGATTCTTTTTGAATTTTAACACCTGGAAGCCCGATGGAATTTATAGTTTCTAAAAAGGCGTCCGGATTTGGAAGTAGCTCTAAAAGCGCACCCATAAGCATATCTCCTGCTGCACCCATATGACATTCTAAATACAAGGTTTTCATGTTCTTTTCCCCTCCAGATGATTAATCATACTTGCCAGATAACCAGCTCCAAAGCCGTTGTCAATATTTACCACGCTGATTCCACTGGCACAGGAATTCAGCATGGATAAAAGTGCAGATAGACCGCCAAAATTAGCTCCATATCCTACACTGGTAGGAACTGCAATCACAGGGCAATCTGCCATACCGCCAATGACACTGGCAAGCGCTCCTTCCATGCCGGCGATTGCTACAATTACTCTGGCTGTCATAATGTCATCTACATGATTCATAAGACGGTGCATTCCCGCTACCCCGACATCATAGAGGCGGACTACTTCATTGCCATAAATTTCTGCGGTAAGGGCAGCTTCTTCTGCCACTGGCATATCACTGGTACCTCCGGTAGCAATGAGGATTTTTCCCACACCGTCTGGTTTTGGCATGTCTCCGATGATACCGGTTCTTGAAATTTCATCATAACGAAGAGGCAGAAACTTGGCCACATACTTGGCGGCTTCTGGGCTCATACGGGTAATTAGTACGGTTTTTTCCTGCTCTTCAACCATAAGTTGTGCGATTTTTAAAATCTGTTCCTTTGTTTTTCCGGCGCCGTATATGACTTCGGACATGCCCTGGCGAATACCTCTGTGAGTGTCCAGTTTGGCAAATCCCATGTCCTTGTAAGGTTCTGTTTTTATATGGAGCATAGCCTCCTCTGGTTTCATATCTCCGCTGGCAACCTGTTCCAGCAGTTTCTGCAAATCTTTTTTATCCATTTTTTATGTTCCTTTCCTCGAAATGCTGTGCATATTTCTCTTCTATAGCTTTGACCAACATATTTAGCTCTTCCATAAAAATACAGTGTGGAATGGTGTTTTTCTCCACTTGTTGAATACAGTCCTGGAAATCGAACCAGCGCACTGCAGAGACTTCTTCTTTTTGGAGAAGGAATTCTTCTGGCTCCTTATCAAGCCATAGGAGATAAATATTACTTACTTGATTGTCATGAAAGGGTTTTCCATGAAAAATCTGTTGAAACTGGAATCTTCTCTGACCACAATACACAAGGACTTCTTGTGGCACAGATAAACCCAGCTCTTCTTCTAATTCCCGAATAGCGGAAGGAAGAAAATCTACGCCAGCCGGGATATGCCCGGCGCTGGAAATATCGTAACATCCTGGATAGGAATCTTTTTCTTCACTTCTTTTTTGAAGTAGAATCTGAATCCTTCCTTTCTTTTCTCTCATAATCCATACATGGGAGGTTCTATGTAAAATTCCCTGTTCATGGGCAAGAGTTCGTTCTATGGTTTCCCCTGTTGGGATTCCCTGTTCGTCTACAATATCTAAAAGTTCCATTTGTCTGTCCTCTGCTTTAAATCCGTTATGTTTTAGTATAACACGGCTTTTGCTGTTGGTCAAAAAAACTTTCCGCAATCGTTGGCTTTCTTCTGGACTGTCACCGCTTTGTCACTTACACTTGTTATAATGACCCTGGAAAACAGGAAAGGAGTATAATACCTATGAATATTTTAGAGTGTAAAAATTTGACAAAGACCTATGGCAGTGGTTCGAATAAGGTGATTGCTCTAGATGGTGTAAATCTGGCTTTAGAAAAGGGCAGCTTCACAGCTGTGGTAGGAGCATCTGGTTCAGGGAAGTCTACGCTTTTGCATATGCTAGGTGGTGTGGATTGCCCTACAAAGGGGAATATCTATATTGAAGATACAGACATTTCTACCCTTTCTTTAGAGCAACTGGCAGTTTTCCGTAGACGGAAGATAGGGCTGGTGTATCAGTTCTATAACTTGATTCCTACCCTAAATGTGAGAAAAAATATTTTATTGCCGATTCTTCTGGATGGACAGAAGCCAGATGAGGACCGATTTGAAAAAATTACCTCAGCTTTAGGGCTGACAGATCGTTTGAAGCATCTTCCTAAAGAACTTTCAGGTGGACAACAGCAAAGAGTTGCCATAGCAAGAAGTTTGATTTACCAGCCAGCTATTTTGCTGGCAGACGAACCCACAGGGAATCTGGATCGGAAAAACTCCCAGGAAACCATGGAGCTTTTAAAATTTTCCAATCAGCAGTATCAGCAGACCATCCTACTCATTACCCATGATGAAAAGATCGCTCTTATGGCAGACCGGATTCTTACCCTAGAGGATGGAAAAATCATAAGGGATGAGGTGGTGTCCTAATGAAAATTTTGAGAGAATATATCTTGGATAATATCCGCCAAAATAAGCGCTCCAGCATTGCCATTATGATTGCCTTGTTTCTTATGACGTCTATGATGTCCTGTTTTTGCGGTATGGTATATACTATGTGGACTGACTCTGTGGAACGGGAAAAATGGCATAATGGAAACTGGCATGGGGAATTGTTTGATGATACTTATGGAAAAGACCTTCCCAAAATTGAAAACTATGCTTCCGTAGAGGCGGCTCTGGTAAAAGGCCCCTGGGAGGTGGCAAAACTGGAAGATCAGGGACGTAGAAACTATCTGATAACCAGAGGCGCAAATAAGGAGTACTGGGACTCCATGACAGAGAAATACTATATTACAAAAGGACGGATTCCCAAAAGGGAGAATGAATTGGCGCTTTCCAAGCAATATTTTGAGAAACATCCAAAGGCAAAAATTGGGGATACGCTTACCCTTCCCATTGGAAACCGAATGTATCAGGGCGAACCCTGTGACCCCACTGAAAATTTTCACGAACAGGAGGAGTTTCAGCAGACAGGAACGAAAACCTATACCATTGTAGGAGAACTAGATGTGACAACTTCTTCTTCCGTGCCTGCCTATACAGGAATGACTTACTTAGACTTAGAAAACCTTCAGCCACAAGACAGTATTACAGTTTATTTGCGTTTTGACCCGATGAGAAATACCTACAGGGAATTACCGGCCCTTGCAGAATCCATTGGTTATGAAAAGGATGAATACGGAAATTATAGTCTGAAATATAATAGCAGTCTATTGTCTGTGTGTGGTGTTTTTCCTCCTGGTTCTTTTGAAGGGATAAATCTTTTGAATCTTTTCACTGTACCTCTTATGTTTGCAGCCTTTGCTATACTGCTCATTGGAGTTTTTGTTCTGGTTATTCACAATGCCTTTGCAGTTTCAGTCACAGAAAAGCTGTCCCAGGTCGGAACCCTGGCAGGTATTGGAGCTTCACCAAAACAGATTAAGAAAATGATGATTTCGGAGGCTTTGTTCCTGTCTCTATTTCCTATGCTTCCTGGTATTGCGGCAGGATGGTTTTTAAACAAGCAGTTGTTTGCTTTGATTAATGCTACCAACGATGTAGGACGTGTTGGTCCTGATATTATTGCTACCTTTGGCTTTCCTGCTGCAATTCCAGCAGTGCTCCTTACTTTCATTACTGTTTGGTTGTCTGCCAGAATTCCAGCCGCAAAGGCTGCAAAACTACTACCTGTGGAGATTCAGAGACAGGAAGGAAACAAGCAGATTCAGAAAATGAAACAACATAATCGGAAATACCATACGGGAATTTTGAGGGAGTTAGCTGGAAATGCTGTATATTTTCGGAGAAAAGCATACCGTACAGCAACTATATCCCTATGCCTCTCCTTTTTGCTTCTTACCAGCTTTCAGTACTTGATTAGTATTCAGGATGCCAGAAAGCAGGTGTTTGCAGATGAGAAAGCGCAAAGCAATGATATTGATGTAACGATTAGTGATGGACGTTGGCCAGATAGGGCTGCTATAGAAGGACTGAAAAATGTCTCCAATCTTTCTGCACCACTGCTTGTCAACAAACTTTCCTGTGCACTCTGGGTAGAACCGGAAGAGGCATCGGAAGAGATGATGACACATCTTGGCGGGTTTGCAGGGATTGTGGAACAGGGTAAATATTCTCTGGTAGAGAAAAACGGACAGTATCGCATTCAGACCTTACTTTTTGGCTTGGACAGAGACAGTTTTGAAACATATTGTCAGAAACTTGGAATGGATGCCAAGTCTTATTATGAAGATACTTCCAAGACGCTAATTTATAATAAAACGAGAGACCCACAGGCAAGTACCAGGAGAAATACGGTACAGAGGGAGTTTTTAAAATTAGAAAAAGGACAGAAATTAACGTTTACAGAAAAGAATCAGGATGATGTGGAGGGAGATTTTCAGTTTGAGCTTCAAGTAGGTGATTTTGTAGATTTTCTTCCAGAAGAACTTGGAAGTTCATCTACTTATTCCGATTTTACCCTGATTGCAATGATGCCTATGGAGCATGTGTCCGCTTTGGGAGCCTCCTGTTGTGAAAAGAAACAAAACAGTGTGAAAAATTTGCGGGTTTCTTATAATCTGGAGGAAGGTGCTTCTCTTACAGACATTGAGGAGGCCTCTAAAGAGGTGGAGCATGTGGTGAATCAATATTATGGAAGTGGAGATTACAGCGTTGCCAGTCTAGCAGACAGAGAAAAAATGGCAGCAGATACTCGTTATGCCATGACCTTGATTTTTACCTTTCTCACAGGTTTTTTAGCAGTGGTTGGACTATCGAATATCTGGGCCACCATTTCTGGAAATCTCAGACAGCGGAGAAGAGAATTTGCTATGTTAAAATCCGTAGGTCTGACTCCCAAACAGCTTTGGAGGATGCTTTGTTTGGAAGTCATAACCCTTGGATTGAAGCCACTTTTGTACACCATTCCTTTTCAGATTTTATGGATTGGATTTTTCTTGCACAGCAGTGAATTAAGGCTTTTGGAATATCTTCCCTATTTTCCAATAGACGTTATAGGGGGATACACCTGCTTGGTGATTCTGGCAATTTTAGGTGCTTATATTCTAGGCGGACGAAGACTTTTGAAGGAATCCATTATGGAAGCAATAAAGGATGATACCATTTAAAGATAAATCGGGCGTGTCCTTGCAGAGAGTTTTCTGCAAGGATGTGTCCGTTTTGTTGTTCCATAATGAGTTTTGATAAGGCCAACCCAATGCCAGCGCTGTCTTTGGCAGCATTGGTGCCACGGTAGAACCGCTCAAACAGATGAGGTAAATCTTCTTTTGTGAATCCAGTTCCACTATCTTCTATAATGAGTTGAACATATAGGGGATTGTGACTCCAAGAAACGAAAATCTTTCCGTTCTGGGGTGTATGCTCCCAGCAGTTTTTTAGCACATTTACCACTGCTTCAGAAGTCCATTCTAAATCACCGCAAATCCAAGTATCTTGTTCCAATTCTTTGGAAATCAAAAGTTGGATTTGTTTTTGCGTGAACATTTGCTTTACCGTTTCCACAGAGATGTCAATTAAATCTTGGATACGGAACTGTTTTTTCTCCAGCACAATACCATGGGAATCTAATTTTGCCAAAGCTAGAAGTCCAGATACCAAATTTTGCAGCCGCGTAATCTGACTGGTAAGACGATTGTAATATTCCAGGGTTTCTTGTGTTTGATATTCTTCTAATAAATCGGTCATAAGGGACATGGAGGTCAAGGGTGTTTTCAATTGATGGGCAATATCTGCAATCCGTGCTTCCAACACCTCATGGTTTTTCACTGCGATTTCTTTAGCACTATTAAGAGCAGTTGTAGTTTTGTAAATTTCATCCTCTAGGAAAGAAAATTCATCCTCCATGCGGGTGAAACTGCCAGCATGTCCAGCATTGACAGATTTCAGATATGCAGTAAGTGCCTGAATCCGTTTCCTACGTCTATTTTCTTCTTTTAACCAGAAACCATATTGTATCCATCCTACTGTTTGGAAAACCAGAATACTTATGCTGGCTACAGGAGGCAGATACTTCCAGAAAAAAGTCATGGCATGATACCCATATTCTTGAAGAAAAACCTGCCCCCGCTCTTCTGCTTGAAAGATGTTTGGAAAAAAGGACTGTTTGAGCCCGCCTTCCAGAGAATTTTCTTGTAAAATATTTCCAGATAGTTCTTTCATAACCTGAAACTGTTGTAGACTGAGAAAGACAGCCAATAGAATTCCAAAGATGGTTCCTGGAAGGAGCCAGAAGAAAAAAGTTTTCCAAGCTTTTTTTCCTTTATTCATAAAGATCCTCCATACGATAACCAATGCCTCGTACAGTCAGGATTTCCCGTGGCTGTCCAAGTTTTTCACGAAGTCGTTTCATAGTTACAGTCAACGTATTGTCATTCACAAAATTTCCTTCTGCATCCCATAGTTTTTCCAGCAGTAATGTTCTTGACAAGGTTTTTCCTTTGTTTTCCATAAGAACCAGAAGCAGCCGGTATTCAGCAGCAGTGACAGGGATTACGGTTCCCTGCATCTGCACTTCTATTTTGTCGAGATTTATCTGGATTGTTCCACAGGAAAGTTTATTGGGAGGCTCTGCCGTTTGTTTGGAAACTCTGCGAAGAACCGCTCCAATGCGAGATTCCAGAACAGAAAGGTGAAAAGGTTTTGTGATATAGTCATCTCCGCCCATATCTAGCCCTTTGCTAATATCCTTTGCGCCATCCCGCACAGTCAGAAAGATAATAGGGACATCTTGTTGTTTCTTGACCCATTTGCAAAATTCGTACCCTGTTCCATCTGGCAGATTCAAATCCAGAAGAATCATTTGGATATCCTGGGAAAAACAAAGTTTGCCTTGGGCAATACTAGGACAGCATAACACTTCATATCCTTTCTTTTTTAAAGCTGTTACAATGCCAAAAGAAATAGTTTCATCATCCTCCAATAATAAAATTTTTGTCATGTTTATTCTAATACTCCCTTTATCTGTTTCTTACGGTTTAGAACCCGTTCATTGCGGTTCGCAAATGCTCTGGCTCTGGCTTTTAAAAGAAACCTGCGACCTTCTGGATTTCTGGTATAAAGCAGGTTATAAACGCCTAGTTCAGAGGACATGGCATGCTGAAATAATACAGCATCCTCTTTTTTTTCCGAAAATAGAGATGGAACACAATAATATCCATTCATGTGCAGACGCCCTTTTTTTGCGCACAGAAGGTAGCGTTGATTTTCTACAGGCATAAGCAATTCTTCTATGCAGTCTGCAAATGCCTGTTTTTCCCTTGCTGTTCCTCCGGTGAGATAGATGCTGTAAAAAATACCGGTATCTTCGTTGGTACAAACCTTGCATTGGGAAGAAATGATACCTTTTTTGGTTAAGGCATTTAAGACTCCTTTACCCATACCATGAAGCCGTTTTAAAGGGCTGATTTTAGGAATTACCTTTACACCCATATAGATAGCAGCCACTCCAAGAAGAATACTCATACAGGTAAACAACAGACTTTGTGAGGCACTGTTTAAATGCCATCTGGTTCGCATAAGAATATTCCCTATTTGCGCCAGGATTATAAAAGCCAGATATCCCATAGCGTAGAAAAAATAAGAGGTAGTTTTTAAAGGCGCTTTTTTCATGGTACAAGTTTCTGTATTTTCCATTTTTTCATGTAGGCATACAGCGTTTTGCCACTGTTCAAACAGAAGCTCCCGCTCCTGGGACTTTTCCATCATGGTCTGATTCATTTCTTGAATATGCTTTTTGGTATAAGGTTCACAAATAATTTTTAGACGTTCCATTCCGTTTTCAATAGAGGTTCCGTCATAGCTTACTCCTAGAAATCCCTCCATGCGCCGCTTAAGCACCTGGAAATCCTGGGAAAGTTCTGAAGTCGTACAAACCAGATGCCAGATATTGCTGGTTTTATGGGGATTGGAGGGATTGGTACGGATGGCTCTTCCCCGCATCTGATTACTCAGTACATAGGAGCCTACAAAGCTGGCTAAAATAAGAGAATTAATACAGGGAGAATCCCATCCTTCTCCTAACAGGGATTTCGTTCCAATGAGAATTTCAATCTCTCCTCGCTCAAAAAGGTCTGTCATAATTTTGGTATATTTCTGAATGTTTCCCTGAATCAAAATTTCACTATATCCAAGAGGATTTCCAACAATATCATACAAGGGCTTTGCCTTTAGCAATTCCTTCAGGTCAGAATCCCCAAGAGCTTGTTTTAAGGATTCTATGGTAGAATCCGGAAGGAGAATCAGACTGCCGCAAAGAACACCTAATTTCCAGATTTCTGCTTCCCGTCGCAAAAGCTCAAAAATTGGAAGAGCACCAATGGAGTCCACAGGTTTTTCAGGATTTCCCAGTATGCTTTTCTGTTCTTTTCGGATATAATCTGTAAGAATGAGCATACGTAAATTGGTTCCCATGGAGTGATATTCCTTGCAGGCAATTTCTCGGATACCCTGTAGTTTTCCGGTACTGTTGATGAGCGTCTTTTCAATTTTGCTGTTTAGGAGAAGACTCACTTTGTTGCGTTCTATCAGGCCATAGGATTTCAAGCGTTTCAAAAGCTGATCTTTGTAAGAACTATCGAAGGCATAGCTTTCCGCGTCTTCGTATAAAAATCCCTGGAGAAAATATTCCATCCATTTCTCGCTCATATCAGGGAGTTTTGTGACGCCTAAAACATTCATCCATTCTGGAGAAAAGGAAATGCCCACTGCCTGACAATAAATTAAAAGTCCAGACAAATATCCAGGGTTTTCCAACATTTTATCAAACCAATTGTTATAGTCCCAAAGTGCTGGATGGGAAGCTGCAATTTTTAGAAGTGTGGGGTCCTCCATCAGCCAGAGCAGCATATCTCGGCTTTTTTTCCGAAAGGCATCCAGTTGCTGTTCTTCTTCTATGGAAGGGTAATTAAAATAAATATAATCCTGATGAGGACACAGACTTCCTTCTTTGACTAGTTCTGGAACAGAAATTTCTTCATCTACAGGACCACACATGTTACAGTATCGTTCCCACTGGGCAGGTGTGGAATCATAAGGCGGTGTTGCAGTAAGGGAAATGACAAAAACATCTCCCATTTCTTTCAGAAAAGTTTCCAGGGCTTTCCACCATTGATTTTTTAAATGGTGACATTCATCCAGGCAAATCACTTGGATACCAGCTTTTTTCACAGTTTCCAGTAAATGAAAAGAAGAAAAATCTACTTCTTCTGTTTCCAGAGTATCTTCCTCTTCTTCAACGCCCTGGTACTGTGTCATGCCGCAAAAAAGAGTTTGATAGGTAATGGAAGTAATCAGTTTTGGGTGACAGATATCATGAGATAAATAGTCCTCTGGGGATAATCCATCCTCTAGAAAGGCGGTTTGAATACGCTCTAACCATTGTTGTCGGATTACAATTCTGGGGGATAGAATCAGACAGGGAAGGCCACAGCGCCGGATAAGTTCAATGCCAAGTGTGGTTTTCCCTGCTCCAGGAGCAGCTACAATATGTATTTTCTTATCTTCCAGATAAGACTGGGCAGACTTAAGAACTCGGGTCTGATAGGTGCGCCAAGTTCCATGAAAAGAGAGAATGGAATCATATACATTCATACTATAATCCTCTTCTTGTTTTTTCTTTTATCATACCATGTCGACTGTCGTCTCCATGAGGTTTTCGCCTTATAGAGCCCTCTGCGTACACGCAGGGCTCTGCAAGGCTCATTATACCATATTTTTTACTGGCTGACAGCCCATAAGTTATTAATTTGATGCTCCAAAGTTTCATAATCCCATAATTTTTCGCTGCGCTGTGTACTGTTTGGGTCACGTACCTGGATTTTTCCGTCTTGGGTTCCAACTAAGAGAATGAAATGTCCTGTAGTGGTAAAGTCTCCTGGTCTCATGCTGCAAATAATGGGCATACCTGAGTCTAATGTTTGAAAAACGGAATCTTTAGACAGGGGAAGTTCCTGGCCAAAAAGACCGAAATGTTGGATACCTTCGCTTATCAAAGACCAACTGGTACCAGAGCCTGGAACATAGTAGCCATTTTCCTCTGCATAAGTGGCCACGGTGTAAGGAGTAATGGAATCCTCTCCGGTAAGTCCTGCAATTGCCATGGAAATGACGGTAGGAGCGCATCCGCTTACTGCTATACAACTTGTTCCATAATTTCCATAACCCCAACGTTCATCCCATTGAAGCAATAGAGGATATTCCCCTTTTTTTACCTTTCCAATAGAATCTGCAAATACCTGCCCTTTTTTTTCTGGATAGCCTTCTACAAAGTCCAGCATATCTGGATTTCTGGAAAGCATATCCAAAAGCTCCTGAGGATAAAGCTCCGTTTCATTTAGGAGTTTTTCTGCTTTTGCCTTTTGGGTGCTTGCATGACAGGAGGTTACACTGCTGCTTAAAAAGGTAACAAGAAGCAATACACCATAAGCAGCTGTAAAAAATAAAATCATGCCAAATAAAATAGAGATTCTTCTTCTCCTTCTTCGTCTTACTCTTTTCAAAATAAAACACCATCCTTTTTCTTTGCTGTAAGAGAAATCAGCTTTTGCTGTTCTGGCTCCTACTATAACAAAAAGAAAAAAGATGATGTTTAAGGTTCTCTTGTGAAATTCCTAAGATTTTATTAATATTTTATGGAGTTTCCACAGGAAGTGTTACCTGGAAGGTGGTTTTTTCTCCCTGACTTTGGGCACAAATACTGCCTTTATGTAATTCTACAATTTCTTTGGCAATGGCAAGTCCCAGTCCTGCACCGCCAGTATCACTCCTTCTGGCCTCATCCAGGCGGAAGAATTTTTCAAAAATTAGATCCAATTTTTGTTTTGGAATGGTTTTTCCGTGATTTTCAAAAAAAATTACAGCCATACCTTGATGGAAGAAGCCACGGATGACAATGACGCTGTTTTCGTAACTATAAGCCACTGCATTTTTTAAAATATTATTAAAGACTCTGGCTAATTTATCTCCGTCCCCGTATACAGCTAGAGCTTCATCCACCTGAAGGTCCACTGTATTTCCATGGGCAGATAAAACAGGGTAAAACTCTTCTGTCATCTGCATGAGCATATATGCCAAATCCAGATGTTCTTTTTCCAAAATCATATTATGGAGGTTAAACTGGGTAATTTCAAAAAATTGAGCAATTAAAGTTTCCAGACGTTCTGCCTTAGTAAGTGCCACATGAATGTATTTTTCTTTTTGTGACTCTGGCATGTCCGGAGCTTCATCCAGAAGACTTAAATATCCGATAACAGAAGTAAGAGGAGTTTTTAAGTCATGAGCCAGATACGTAATCAAATCACTTTTCTTTTGTGCTTCTTCTTTTAAAATTTGCTCCTGTTTTTGCATATCGGTTTTCATTTGGAGCATCTGTGCGCCAATTTCCCGATAGTTTTTTGGAAAAGCTATTTCCATCTCTAAATCGTGCTTTCTATAGTTTTCAATCATTTCATTTAAAGACGCAAGTGTTCTGGCTTCCTTTATTTTTCCGTACACATACATAGAAATTAGAACAAGAAAAACAACAAAAATCACGGCAATAATGAGAAAGAAAAGCAGAAAACTTTTTAATGCATACCAGTTGACTTGGTCATAATATACCGTTGCCTGCCTGGATGCATCATAAACCTCCTGGGTTATGATGAAGGTGTCTGCAAACCAATCACGAAAAAAACCGTTGACACCATAATCCATGAAAAGATAGAAAAAATAGGCAAAAATACTGGTAATTCCTAAAACAACCAGAAAAATCTGCAAGAAATGGTGCTTAGTTTTCAATTTTGTATCCACACCCCCATACTGTCTTAATGTATTTTGGCTTTTCAAAAGAATCCTGCATTTTTTCTCTCAAATGCCGGATATGAACGGTAATGGTGTTGTTATTTTTGCTGTAATATTCGTCCTTCCAGATTTGGTGAAACAATTCTTCAGAACTCACCACGCTGCCTTTTCTTTCACATAGAATTGCCAAAATTTCAAATTCCGTTGGTGTTAAAGACAAAGGCTTTTCGTTTAGGGTACATTCATGGGTTTTTCGGTTTAAAACCAATCCATGATGGATAAAAATATCCTGATTTTGCTCTGCACCTATATTATAGCGGGTGTATCGGCGCAATTGTGCTTTTACTCTTGCCACTAACTCCAGGGGAAGAAAAGGCTTGGTGAGATAATCATCTGCCCCAAGCATAAGACCGTTAATCTTATCCAGCTCTGTACTTTTGGCTGTGAGCATAATAATCGGATAATGATGCTGCTCTCGAATGATCTGGCACAACTTTAATCCATCAATTTCCGGCATCATAATATCTAAGATTGCTAAATCAATGGACTGGGTGTTAATACATGCTAATGCTTCTTTAGAGGAATAAAATTTAAATACAAAAAATCCCTCATTTTCCAGATAGAGTGTTACCAGGTCTGCAATTTCTTTTTCATCATCTACAATCAATATCTGTTCCTTCATAATTCATTACCAGCGCTTTTTATTTGGATAGTTGGGCTGCCAGTTCCCCTATGGTTTTCCCAAGAATTGGATGACGCTTATTAGGGGCAATTTCTGCTAAAGGCTTTAGCACAAAGTCTCTCTTATGCATTTCTATATGAGGAATAATTAAATCTTCGGTTTCCAAAACTTCGTTATCATACAAAAGAATATCCAGGTCCAAAGTTCTGGGACCCCAGTGAATGAGACGTTCTCTGTGAGCAGCCTGTTCGATTTCGTGCAGCAGGTCTAACAGTTCTTCAGGGGATAGCAGCGTATCCAGAGAAAGACAAGCATTTAAAAAATCATCCTGTTCTACCCCACCGTAAGGCTCTGTTACCAGATAAGAGGATACTTTCTGCACCCGACATTCTTTGTGCTGCTTTAGAGCCTTTATCGCCTGATCTAAGTAGGCCTTCTTGTCCCCCAGATTGGAACCAAGGGCAATATATGCCCTGTGCCAGAAACGGGAAATTTTTACAGAAACGGTTTCTAAGGGGAGTCCCACAGGAGCCCATGGCTTTTTCAGCTCTAAGGTTACACCTTTCAGAAGTGGGTAGTGAAGAAGCAAGGCAGTTGCCAAATCTTCAGCAGCAGCTTCAATGAGCTTACGGGTATGTTTTCTGGTATAGTCTGTTATGAACTGGCTGACTTCTCCATAATGAATGGATTCTTCCAGACAATCACTTTTCCCTGCTTTTCTGGTATCCGTATACATGGTAAGGGAAAACAGGAACTTTTGTCCCAGATTCGTTTCTTCTTGAAATACTCCATGGTTGGCAAACACTTCCAGATTTTGAATATGGATCTCATCATACTGCTTCATCATACATTACCCTCTCTTAAAATAGCCTGTGTCATGCGGATGGCACGTAAATTTTCTTTTACATCATGGACGCGAACAAAAGCGGCCTTCTTCTCTACTCCAAGTACAGTAGTCACCACGGTTCCTTCCACACGCTGGTCAGAAGGTAAATCTAAAGCTGTTCCAATGACGGATTTCCTAGAGGTTGCTAAGAGAACAGGGTATCCCAGTTCCACTAAACGTTCCAGTTGATGAATGATAATCAAATTGTGTTCGTAAGTTTTTCCAAATCCAACACCGGGGTCCAAAATAATTTGTTCGTCTTTAATTCCTGCTTTTTTGGCAATGGCAAGGGATTCTTTCATATCTGCACAGAATTCATCCAGGAAATTGTCATATTCAGCTTTTTCTCGGTTATGCATCAAACAACAGGGAACTTGGTACTTGGCAATGAGTTCTGCTACTCTATAGTCATATTTTAGTCCCCAGACATCATTTACGAAATCAGCACCTGCTTTCAGCGCTGCCTCTACTACATCTCCTTTATAACTATCAATGGATACAGGAATATCAAATTCTTTTTTAATCATTTCAATGACTGGAACAACACGTTGGATTTCTTCTTCAATGGAAATTTGCACATGTCCAGGTCTGGTTGATTCTCCACCTACATCAATAATGGAAGCGCCCTGGGAAATCATATCTGCTACATGCTGTTTAGCCTTTTCTAAGCTATTCCATTTTCCTCCATCAGAGAAAGAGTCTGGTGTTACATTTAAAATTCCCATAATATAGCAGTCATGTTCTACGTCAAACATACGGTTTCCAATTTTCATCATTGTGTTATCCTCCTATACAGTAAGTTTCAAATTCTTCTTTTCTTCATCCCAGTTACATGCTTTTTGGGCATGACAAAACAGACAGGCACGGGAAGCCTTGTCTGCACGGTAGAGCAGTCCGGGAAGAGAATCTAAAACGCGGGTTTCTTTTGTTCTGTGCTGCAAAATAGCAGACAAAATTTCCTCTTGCTCTGTTTGGGTAAAACCGCAATCCTTCAAAATTTTTTCTGCTACTATGGCGCTTCCCTTGTCATGAGGAATTCCTTCCTGATACTGGAGATGTCGTCCAATGTCATGAAGGAAAGCAGCCGCATAAATGAGCTCTTTTGAAATTTCCAGATTTTTTTCCAGATTTTCTATCCAGGCCAGCCTTGCTACATCTAAAAAATGCTGAGGATTATGCTTACAGAAGATTCGTTCCTGCTCCAATATTCTGATTTGTTCTACACTTTCTTTCCAGAGTGGATGGTTGCAAATTGCTTGGATTCGTTCCATCCCTAGCTTCTCCTTTCCAACATACGGTAAAACTGATTTTGTAATTTTTCATCCTGGTCAAAAACACCTCTGGTTACTACAGTTACCGTTTTTGCACCTGGTTTTTTTATTCCACGCATGGTCATGCACATATGTTCTGCTTCAATCAGTACCATTACCCCATGTGGTTTTAATTCTTCCATAAATACATCTGCTATCTGGGCTGTAAGACGTTCCTGAAGCTGGAAACGTTTTGCAAAAACTTCTACTGTTCTGGCAATTTTGCTAAGTCCCACAACCTCCCCATTTGGAATATAAGCAATTGCCGCATTTCCATAAAAAGGAAGCATATGATGTTCACAAAAAGAATAAAAATGAATATCCTTTTCTAAAACCATGTCATTATTATCTACGTGGAACCGCTTCTGCAAGTGTTTTGCTGCGCTGTCTGTATAGCCTGCAGCCAGCTCTTCATACATTCGTGCAATTCTGTCTGGAGTTTCCAAAAGTCCTTCTCTTTCAATGTCCTCTCCAATTCCATCTAAAATTAATCTTACGCCTTCTTTTATCTTTTCTTTATCCATGGTAGATCTCCTCACTTTTCAATGCTTTTTCAGCCTCTCCCAAAAAGGAAAGGGAACCAAATATGATAATTGCATCTTCCTTATCTGAAAGATGCTTTGCTTTTTTTACAGCCTCTTGTATACTGTCTGCTGCCTCTACAGAAGGATTCACCTTTTCTACAGCCTTTTTTAGCTGAGAAGCTGGCAGAGCTCTTGGATTATCCGGTGTCTGTATGGTAATAATGTGTTCAGCCAAAGGTGCTGTAAGACGGATAACTTCCTCGTAGTCTTTATCTTTAAAGACACCGAAAATATAATATAATTTTTTCCCTTTAAAATATAAATTTAAAGAACGTTGAAGTTCCTTTGCAGCACTGGGATTGTGTGCACCATCCAGAATAACTGCCGGATCAGTAGCAAGCAGGGTAAAACGTCCTTTCCAGACAGTTTTTGCAAATCCCTCATAGACTTGTGCATCTGTAAGAGAAAATCCCAGATTTTTCAAGGCTTCCACAGCCTCCAGTGCAAGTGCTGCATTTAAAATTTGATAACTTCCTGCTAATGGAATGGTGATCTGTTTCCAATCTTTATAAGAAAACTGTTGTTTCTGAATATTGTAAGTAACTGCTGTGATTTGACTAGGATTGACCGTTTTTAGGACGCAGCCTTGTTCTTCACAGACCTTGGTAATGACCTTCGCAGCTTCTGGCTCCTGCCAAGCAGATACTACCGTTGTATGGGGTTTAATAATGCCGGCCTTCTGGGTCGCAATATCCTCTAAGGTATTCCCCAAAAATTCCATATGATCCATTCCAATAGATGCGATGACTTCCAACACGGTTGTTTTAATAATATTCGTTGCATCTAAAGCACCGCCTAGACCAGTTTCTAACACTACAATATCGCATTGTTTTTCTTTAAAATAAAGAAAAGATAATGCAGTTTCTACTTCAAAGGCCGTAGGACTGCCAAGGTGTTCTTTTTTCATATTTTCTATAGCCAAGGCAATGGCAGTAACATGCTTGGCAAGGGATTCTTTTTCAATTTTTTCTCCATCTACTTGAATCCGCTCTCGATAAGAAAACAGGGTTGGTGATATGTATCGTCCTGTCCGATATCCTGCGTTGGACAATATTGTGGAAAGATATGCTAACACAGATCCTTTTCCATTGGTTCCGGAGATATGGATGAAAGATAAATCATCCTGAGGATTCCCAAGTCTGCAAAGCAATTCTTTCATATTCTCCAAGCCAAGTACACTTCCGTATTTGGAAATTTCATCCAAATATACTCTTGCTTCTGCGTAATTCATAATACTCCTATCCGAGACGGTTATTCCACCTCATAGTTTTGTTCCGCCCTATTATAGCCCTTTTTCTCTTTTATAACAATGATTTCCTGCAAATTTTGACAAAGAAAAACAGAGAATGGTAAAAAATCGTTTAAATTGCCCGTTGTTTCCACTTCCCTCTTCGATAAAACCATCCGGTAATTAGGGCACCAAGTACCCAGGAACATAACAAAGAAATGTAAACGACCTCCTGTCTTCCATTTGGGTATTGCGTAGAGCGTGTCAGATAGGCTAGTCCATAGGCTAGTGGCACACGGATAATAATAGTCGAAATAATGGAAATCCACATAGGAGTTATGGTATCTCCAGCGCCGCGCATAACACCAGACAGACTTTGAGTGACAGCCATGGCAATATAACCCACTGCCAGAATCTGCATGAGCAGCATACTAAGGGTTACCAGTTCCTGTGTTTTTGTAAAAACCCCCATAAGATGACGTCCAAATATTAAAATTAATAAAGTAATGGTACCAGACGTCCCCATAGCAATGAAAGTTCCCTGTTTTGCTCCTTTGGAAACGCGGTCATAAGCCTTAGCTCCTACATTTTGTCCTGCATAGGTAGTCATGGCAGTTCCAAAAGAGAAATTAGGAAGCATGGCAAATCCGTCCACACGCATAACAATCACATTGGCAGCAATAAACATCTCTCCAAAACTATTGGTAAGGGATTGTACCACAATCATTGCCATAGAAAGAATTGCCTGTGTGATACCGGAAGGCAGACCCAGGCGAATGATATTCTTGGCATATTCCTTATGGATTTTCATATAGTGAAATCCCATATCAAAAATAGACTTCATTTTGGCAAGCTTCAACGCACATAAAACGGCAGAAACACCCTGGGCAATAGCAGTAGCAAGAGCTACACCGTTTACACCCATATCAAAAGAAACCACAAATACCAGATCTAAGATAATATTCAATACCGTTGCTACCAAAAGGTAAACAAGGGCAGAAACAGAATCTCCGAGGCCACGCAAAATACCGCTTAAAATATTGTAAAAAGCCAGACCTCCAGAACCGAGAAATAATATTTTTAAATAAGAAGTACACCAGTCAATAATACTGTCTGGAGTATTTAATAATTGAAGTAAGGGTCTTGTAACAAAGACACCTAACACCATAACTACCAATGTGGCAATCGTAGTGAGAAGAATACAGTTTCCAATGGTTTTAGACAGTTCTTCTCGCTTTTTTCCGCCAAAGTATTGAGAAACCATAATACTGGCTCCCACACTGATACCAATAAACAAAACAATCAGAAGATTTAAAATAGGACCTGCACTTCCTACTGCTGCCAAGGCATTGTCTCCTACATAATTTCCAACAACAATGCTGTCAACCGTATTATAAAGCTGCTGTGCAATATTTCCCAAGAGCATGGGAATCGTAAATAATACAATTTTTTTCCATGGTGTTCCAACAGTCATATCCACTGGGGCAAATAATTTTTTTACTGTTTCCATGTTTTAGGCTTCCTCCTCAGTAAAATTTTTATTAAGTATACCATAATATCAGCACCTAATCCAACCTTTTCTAAATAACCAATTTTTAAATCGCATAAAAATACCCAACTCATTATTGGAGCTGGGTACCATGCTTTATTTTTCTTTACCACTCTTTTTTCTTCATAATTCCCAAACTGATTTTGATGGAAATCAATACAAAAACAGCGAAGAGAACAAAAGTGGCTGTCAATAATATTTCCAAAGGAAGCTGTAGGAGGTTCTGATACAAAGCGGTTGCTGTAACATTTACTTTTATCACTTTGTCAGCTACATAGACCAGACCAATGATTCCAAAGAAAATAGCAAACAAAACTAACCTCCCCTTTTCGCTTCCAAATTTTAACTGAATGGGAATCATAAGACTTAAAAACAGAATCACAAAAGCCAGAAATCCCGTTGCGATAAGCAGATAGCTTTCCCAGGTCATGGAGGTTTTCGCATTTTCTTCTGTGATGATAAAAATGACAACAGTAACAGCAAGTCCGCCTATGCCAAATAGCCCTCCCAACAGGTATTTTTCCAGTACATATTCTTTTCTGGATACAGGCAGAACCATGAGGAAAGCAAGACCATTTTCCAGTTCATCATAAGTAATGGTAGTCATGGAAACAATTAAAAGTAAAAATGGCACATATCCCATAAAAAAACTGGCATCTACTCCAGTAATGACAAGAATCAGAAACATTAGGACAATGGTAACGAGAAAATTGCGCTGATTCTTCATAAGTCTTAAATCTTTGATAAACAATCCTTTCATACTGCCTCTCCTTTCACCATCATAGCAATCACTTCGTCAATACTTCCATTTTCCACAGTAATCTGTGGATAATTTTCCAGATAAAACTGTTTTTCATTGGTCAGAAGACTATAGCCGTAAGATTCTTTGCGCTTGCGCAGAAGATATTGTGTTTCAATAATTTCATACTGCTCTTTCGTTACTTTTAAAAGCCCGTACCTACCTAACAGAGTATCTGTGTCTTCGTGGAGGATAATCTGTCCCTTATCAATCATATATAAATCATCACACAGACCTTCCAAATCTGTTGAAATATGAGAACTAATGAGAATAGAACGAGTTTCATCCTCTTCCATATAATCCCGCAGTACATTCAGCAAATCTTCTCGCGCCAGTACATCAAGACCAGCTGTGGGTTCATCTAGGAGTAAAAATTGGGGTTTGTGTGAAATTGCGGCAAGGATTTTTACCTTTGCTTTCATACCAGTGGAAAACTCTTTGATTTTTTTGTTTACTGGAAGCTGATAACGGCGGCAGGCTTCTAAAAATTCACTTTTTTTCAGATTTTTGTACATGGCATCCAGCACAGCAGCAATGTCCATAAGGGTAAGCTGATTGCTAAAACCACTGTCAGATAAAACAACACCTATGTTTTCCTTATCCTGTCTGGTAAGGTGGTGGACATCTTTGCCAAATAGAGTGACTGTTCCGCTGTCTTTGCGGATTAGCCCTAAAATGGATTTAAAGGTAGTGCTTTTTCCAGCGCCATTGGAACCGATTAATCCGGTGATGCATCCCTCTTCTACTGCTAGGGAACAATGTAACTGAAAGGAACCATAGGATTTTTTTAAATCTTTTATTTCTAACATGTTTCATCCTCCATAATTAAAGAAAATAAGGCTTCAATTTCTGCATTTTTCATACCGCAGCGTCGGGCTTTTTGTATCACAGTTTCCAATTCGCTTTCAATTTCCCGTTTCTGCTGCTCCAGTTTTGCTTCTTGGTTGGCAGCTGCTACATAGGTTCCTTTGCCATGAACCGTAATAGTAAAACCTTCCTCCTCCAGATAGTCATAGGCCTTTTTCACAGTTAAAGCACTGATTTTCAGTTCTTTTGCCAAGGTCCGGACAGAAGGAAGGCTGTCATCTGCCTTTAATTCTTCATTTAAAATCATTGTTTTAATTTGATCAATCAGCTGTTCATAAATTGGTACCATAGATGAGTGGTTGATTATAATCTTCATTTCCTATCCTCCTCTTGCAAACAGTATATAACAGTATAGAACAGATGTCAACTGTTTTATGCTGTTATATACTGTTTGTGGTTGCGGAAAGTTTGTATTACTAGTTATTTTATGGGTAATCTAAAGAATATAAAAAGAAAAAATCGGTAAAAAGGCTGTAGCTAAAGAGCATTTGAGTCGTTTGCGTTAAAATTTGCACAATTTCCTATGGATTTTTTATGAAAAAGGTGTATGATAAACAATGTATAAAAAATGAAGGAGGAAAGCCTATGGAAGACATTATCAGTAAACTTGCAGAAATCGAAGCTACTGCATCCCATATCATGGAAGATGTGTCTGAGCAAAAAAAAGAATTGGCACAACAATATGAAATAGCCATTCGTGATTTCGACCAGGCTGTAGATGATGAGATGATGGCTAAGAACAAGGAAATACGGGACGAGTTGGAAATAGATATGAAGGCAAAGCTGGAAAAACAAAAATCTGATGCAGACCGTGTTTTGTGTCAAATGGAAACCTATTATAAAGAACGTCATACAGAATTGGCAAAGCAAGTTTATGACAGAATATTAAGGATGTGATGGAACAATGGGAAGCCTGCTTTCCTACAGTGGCCTGTCTACAAAAATACGGGCCATGCAAAGCAAATTGATTGGTGAACAGCAGTACCAGGAAATCGCACAAATGGATTCTGTAATCCAGATCGTAGCTTATCTGAAAAAACAGCCTGGATATGCCAGGTTATGGGCAGATTTGGATGAAAACAGCCTCCATAGAGGTGATGTGGAAAAACTACTTGTCCATACCATACATCAAAATTTTACCAAGTTGTACCGGTTTGCCAATCCCAAACAGCGTACTTTTATGGCGTTGTATTTTAAGAGATATGAGATTTCAGTGCTAAAAGACTGTCTTAGAAAAGTTTTTGATCAGGGAAAAGCGGATTTAGACTTATCCTTATTTCAGGACTTTTTTGACCGTCATTCCAAATTAGACTTGGAAAAAATCAGTAACTCTTCTACTATTGAAGAACTTGTTAATCATCTTCAAGGTTCCGAGTATTATGAGCCTTTGAAAAAGTTGGAAAATGACTGTCAGCCTCGTATCTTTGATTATGGTATGGCTTTAGACCAGTATTACTTTGCAAATATTTGGTCTGTAAAAGAAAAACTGTTTCAGAAACGGGATTTAGAAGAAATTACCAGGGCCTATGGCAATAAATTTGATATGCTGAATCTTCAGTGGATTTACCGTTCAAAAAAATATTACCATATGGCGCCAGCAGACACTTATGCCCTGCTGATTCCAGTGCATTATCGTTTGTCCAAAAAAGAAATATCTGCCATGGTGGAAGCTGTGGATGAAGAAGAATTCCGAAGAATTCTGGATACTACTTATTATAAAAAACGTTTTTCAGGATTATCTCCGGAAACTCTGGAGGAACTCTACAACTTAAATCTAAAAACCATCTTAGAAACAGAATCCAGAAAATACCCACACTCTGTAATTATGATTTATTCCTATTTTTATCATAAAGAGCATGAGGTAGATCGTCTGACTACGGCGGTGGAATGTGTTCGTTATGGACTTACACCGGATCAAATTCTGGAATATATTCACAAAACATAAAAACGGAGGTGATTTCGTGATTGAGAAAATGAAATTCTTAAGTATCACTGGCCCCAAATCAGACATTGACCGTGTGGTAAATGAATATTTGTCTAAGTATGAGATTCATTTGGAAAATGCCATGACTCAACTTACTCAGGTACAGCATTTATCTCCTTATATTCAGATTAATCCCTATAAGGAGTTGCTGGCCAAAGTGAATGAGTTTGCCGGTTTGCTTAAGAATCCCCAGGAAATTCCTATTCAGGATGTTTCTCTGAAGGAAATTAAGCCACTCGTTCAATCTTTGGACGAAAAGCTCTCAAAAATCAATAAACGCTGCGATGAGCTAAATGAACAGCGCTTATCACTTCAGGAAGACCTAAAGAAAATCAAGCCATTTCTTACTCTTCCAGAAGATGTAGACAAATTGATTCATTATCGTTTTGTCCAGGCCCGTTTTGGACGGATCCCACTGGAGTATTACGAAAAATTTAAAGAATATGTGTATGACAATTTGGATACCATGTTTTACCCTTGCCATCAGGACGACTATGTATGGGGAATTTATTTTGTTTTATGGACAAAAATGGAACAGGTGGATGCTGTATTTTCTTCCATGCATTTTGAGCGTATGTATTTGAAAAAGGATTACTACCATGGTACACCACAGCAGATTTATACAGAGTTGGAAGCGCGCCTGGAAAATGTGGATCGAGAATATGCACAGTGCGAGAACAAAATGCAGAAACTATTAGAAGGGGATGCATCCTTAATACTCTCTGCAAAAGAGGCATTAAATGCTTTATCTACCAATTTTGATGTCCGTAAAGTAGCTGCTTGTGTGAAAGAACATCAAGAAACCTTTTATATTCTTTGTGGCTGGATGAGCGAAAAAGATGCTTCGGCATTTATGAAAGAAATTGAAAATGATACAAAACTATTCTGTATTATTGAAGATGATAAAAATAAAATCAGCGGAACACCGCCTACGAAATTAAAAAACCCTAAAATCTTTAAGCCTTTTGAAATGTATGTGAAAATGTACGGGCTGCCGGACTATCATGAAATGGATCCCACGATTTTCGTGGCACTCACCTACTCCTTTATTTTCGGTGCCATGTTTGGAGATGTGGGGCAAGGACTGCTTCTGGCAATTGGAGGTTTTCTGTTATATAAGATAAAACATATGAATCTGGCAGCAATTATTGGTACGGCTGGAATTTTTTCCACCTTTTTCGGCTTTATGTTTGGAAGCTTTTTTGGATTCGAAAATATTATTGAACCCTTATGGCTGCATCCAACAGAAGCTATGACCATGGTACCAGGACTTGGAAATATGAATACGGTTTTTGTAGTTGCCATTGTGTTTGGTATGTTTTTAATTCTTGTCACCATGATTTTCCATATTATCAATGCAGTCCGGACTCGAGATTTTGAAAATACCTGGTTTGACCAGAATGCTGTGTGTGGTTTGGTATTCTATGGTATGCTTACGGTTTCTGCACTCCTGTTTTTAACAGGAAATGCCCTTCCAGCAGCAGTAGTTCTTGGAGTGATGTTTGGTGTGCCATTGCTTTTGATTATGTTTAAAGAGCCAATCACCAAACTCCTGACAAAACAGGGACCCGTGATTGAGGGAAGCAAGCCTATGTTTCTCGTACAAAGCTTTTTTGAACTCTTTGAAATCATGTTAAGCTTTTTGTCCAACACCCTTTCCTTTGTGCGTATTGGAGCTTTTGCAGTGAGCCATGCTGCTATGATGGGCGTTGTACTTATGCTGGCAGGCGCGGAAAGTGGAGGAAGCATTAACTGGTTTATTATTGTTTTGGGAAACCTGTTTGTCTGTGCTATGGAAGGTCTGATTGTAGGAATCCAGGTACTGCGTCTGGAATACTATGAAATGTTCAGTCGTTTCTATAAAGGAAGCGGAAGGGAATTCCGTCCATTTTTTCAAAATACAACCGTTAAAAAACAATCTCAAAATTAGGAGGATTTTATTATGACACTCATGATTCAGATTACACTTGCAGCTGCATTAATTTTAAGCATTCTTGTTCCATTTGGCGCTTTTTTCCTGGGAGAAAAAAACAAGAAACGTTATAAACGTTCTCTTGCCTGCAACTGTTTCTTCTTCTTTGGAAGCCTTTTGATTGGTACTATTGTTATGTTTGGCGGTACAGTAAGCGCACAGGCGGCTACTGCGGCTGATACGGCTGGTCTTGCAACAGGTCTTGGCTATCTGGGTGCTGCCCTGGTAACCGGTCTTTCTGGTATTGGTTCTGGTATTGCCGTAGCAAGCTCCGCAAGTGCTGCCCTTGGTGCTATTAGTGAAGATGGTTCCTTATTTGGTAAGTCTATGATTTTCGTAGCCATGGCAGAAGGTATTGCCTTGTATGGTTTGATTATTTCCTTTATGATTTTGGGTAAACTGGGCTGATAACAGAAAAGGATGATATTTCATGAAAATGTTTTTAATCAGTGATAACATTGACACCTATACTGGTATGCGCCTTGCCGGTGTAGAAGGCGTGGTGGTGCATGAGCGAGAGGAGCTTCGTAGATCGCTGGAGGAAGCGGTGGAAAATAAGGACTACGGGATTATCCTTCTGACTGAGAAATTTGGAAAGGAATTCCCAGATATTATTGATGATATCCGTCTCAATCACCGCCTTCCACTTCTCATTGAAATTCCAGACCGTCATGGTACAGGCCGTGCTCCGGACTTCATTACTTCTTATGTAAATGAAGCGATTGGATTAAAATTATAACAGGAAGGTGATGCATATGACAACAGAAGAAAAGCTGCAGCACTTCTCTGAGGTTTCTATGGAGACAGCTAGAGAAGAGGCTGAAAAAGCCATTACAGAATATCGTGCTATTCTAGATGCAGATCTGGAACAACATAAAAAAGAAAAACAGGAAGCAGCCAGACAACAGTTAAAGGCAGAAGCAGAAAACGCATCCAGAGAGATCAACAAAGCTCTTTCAGCAGAGCATCTTCATATCAAGAGAAAACTCTCCAGAAAACAACAGGAGCTTCGGGAACAATTGTTTCTGGAAATCCAGGACATGTTAATCGCATTTACAAAATCAGAAGAATATCCAAAATGGCTGGAAGAACGGGTGCAGAAGGCATTAAAAATTGCCGGCGAGGATGAAATTCAAATTAGTTTGTCTCCAGAAGATGCGGCATTGGCTTCAAATCTTGAAAAACATACCGGGATTACTCCCCTCCTTGCAGAAACTTCTTTTCTAGGAGGAATTCGGGCTGTGATTCCCAAGAAGAATATTTTGATTGATTATACACTTTTCACTTCTTTTCAGAATGAAAAAGAAAGCTTTAATTTTGACGGAGGGCTAACACATGAGTAAAACCGGTGTAATTTATGGAATCAACGGCCCTGTCATTTATTTGAAGGGCAATACAGGATTTAAAATGTCTGAAATGGTTTATGTGGGACAGGAACATCTGGTAGGCGAAGTGATTTCTTTAAAAAAAGACGCCACTACGGTTCAGGTGTTTGAGGAAACCAGCGGTTTACGTCCTGGAGAAACTGTAACCGCCACCAAAGATGCTATTTCTGTTACCCTGGGTCCTGGAATTTTGGATAATATTTTTGATGGAATTCAAAGACCGCTTTCTGTAATTGCAGAACAGTCTGGAAAATATATTTCCAGGGGTATGCAGGTAGAGTCTCTGGATACAGAAAAGCTGTGGGACGTGCATATGACCATTACTCCAGGCATGGAAATTTATGGTGGTACGATTATTGCTGAGGTTCCAGAAACACCCTCTATTGTACACAAATCCATGGTTCCACCAAATCTTCATGGTGTAGTAAAAAGCGTCGTACCAGATGGAAAGTATAACATTACAGATACACTGGCAATTCTAAAGCAGGATAATGGGGAGGAATATCCGTTAAAATTGGCACAAAAATGGCCCATCCGTATCCCACGTCCTACCAGCAAACGCTTTCCTGCTTCTAAACCTCTGGTAACAGGACAGCGTATTTTGGATACCCTGTTTCCTATAGCAAAAGGAGGCACTGCAGCAGTTCCAGGAGGATTTGGTACGGGAAAAACCATGACCCAGCATCAGATAGCAAAATGGTCAGACGCAGATATTATTATTTATATTGGATGCGGTGAGCGTGGAAATGAAATGACTCAGGTTTTGGAGGATTTTTCAAAATTGCATGACCCCAAAACAGGTAATGCTCTTATGGCACGTACTTCTCTTATTGCTAATACCTCAAACATGCCTGTGGCAGCTAGAGAGGCTTCCATTTACACAGGAATTACCATGGCGGAATATTACCGAGACATGGGCTATGATGTGGCAATTATGGCAGACTCCACTTCTCGTTGGGCAGAGGCGCTTAGAGAATTATCTGGACGTTTGGAGGAAATGCCTGCTGAAGAAGGTTTTCCGGCTTATCTGGCCTCCCGTTTGTCCGCTTTTTATGAGCGTGCGGGAATGATGCAGAATTTAAATGGAACAGAAGGTTCTGTATCCATTATTGGAGCTGTTTCTCCTCAAGGCGGTGATTTTTCTGAACCTGTTACACAGAATACCAAACGTTTTGTCCGTTGTTTCTGGGGACTTGATAAATCCCTTGCCTATGCAAGACACTTCCCTGCTATCCATTGGCTTACCAGCTACAGTGAATATTTAGGGGACTTATCTTATTGGTATAGCGAACAGGTATCTCCTAAATTTGTGGATTACAGAAACCGTCTCATGGCAATTTTAAACTCAGAAAGCAGTCTCATGGAAATTGTAAAATTGATTGGAAGTGATGTACTGCCAGATGACCAGAAGCTGACTTTGGAAATAGCGAGAGTCGTTCGTCTGGGCTTTCTTCAGCAGAATGCCTTTCATCCAGACGATACCTGTGTTTCCCTGGAAAAGCAGTTTAAAATGATGGAAATCATTCTGTATCTGTACAAGAAATGCAAAGTTTTGGTAGGAATGGGTATGCCGGTTTCCATTTTAAAGCAGGAAACGATTTTTGAAAAAGTAATTTCCATTAAATATGATGTGCCAAATGATCGTTTAGAGATGATGGATGAGTACAAAAAAGCAGTGGATGATTTTTACAATACTGTTTTAGAAAAGAATGCATAAGGAGGGATTGATTTATGGCAATTGAATATTTGGGCTTAAGTGAAATCAATGGCCCTCTGGTAGTTTTGGAAGGGGTAAAAAATGCCTCTTTTGATGAAATTGTAGAATTCCGTGTAGATGATGGAAGTAGGAAACTGGGGCGAATTGTAGAAATCTACGAAGAAAAAGCAGTGATTCAGGTATTTGAGGGAACAGAAAATATGTCTCTTCAGAATACTCATACAAGGCTTAGCGGACATCCCATGGAAATCGAACTTTCTCCTGAGATTTTAGGACGAACCTTTGACGGAATCGGACGTCCCATTGACCGTTTAGGACCGGTGATTCCAGAGAAAAAAATAAACATTAATGGTCTTCCGCTAAATCCTGTTACCAGAGAATATCCACGTAACTTTATTCAGACTGGTATCTCAGCCATTGATGGACTGACAACCCTTATTCGTGGACAGAAGCTGCCTATTTTTTCTGGAAATGGACTTCCTCATGACCAACTGGCGGCTCAGATTGTGCAGCAGGCTTCTCTTGGAGCAGACAGCGATGAAAAATTCGCCATTGTATTTGCAGCCATGGGTGTGAAATATGATGTAGCAGAATTCTTCCGTAGAACTTTTGAAGAAAGTGGAGTTTCTGACCATGTAGTTATGTATCTGAATCTTGCCAATGATCCAGTGGTGGAACGACTGATTACCCCCAAAGTAGCTCTTACTGCTGCAGAATATCTGGCTTTTGAAAAAGGAATGCACATTTTGGTTATTTTAACAGATATTACTTCTTTCTGTGAAGCCATGCGTGAGGTTTCCTCTTCTAAGGGAGAAATCCCTTCCAGAAAAGGTTATCCTGGATATTTGTATAGTGAGCTTGCTACTTTGTATGAACGAGCAGGTATTGTAAGAGGAGGCACTGGTTCTGTCACACAGATTCCCATTCTGACCATGCCAAATGATGATATTACTCATCCGATTCCTGACCTGACAGGGTATATTACAGAAGGTCAGATTGTTCTAGATCGCCAGCTTCACGGACAGGCAGTATATCCACCTATTAATGTACTGCCCTCTCTCTCCCGTCTTATGAAAGATGGTATTGGAGAAGGATTCACCAGAGAAGATCACCAGGATGTGGCAAATCAGCTCTTCTCCTGCTACGCAAAAGTAGGTGATGCCAGAGCCCTGGCATCGGTTATTGGTGAAGATGAGCTTTCTCCTTTGGACAAAAAATATCTGGAGTTTGGTACTGCTTTTGAAGAAGAATTTGTAGGACAGGGAGCAGATGAAAATAGAACCATTACCGAAACCCTAGACAAGGGTTGGAAGCTCTTAAGCATGATTCCACGGGAAGAGCTGGATCGAATTGATACCAAGATTTTGGATAAATACTATCATCCAGCAGAAGAACGATAAAAGAACACATGGAAAAGGGGTGATATTACGGATCCGAATACCTTTCCCACCAAGGGAAATCTGATATTAGCAAAAAACTCTCTGGCTCTTTCAAAACAGGGATTTGACCTGATGGATAAAAAGAGAAATATCCTGATTCGTGAACTTATGGATCTAATTGATCAGGCAAAAGATATTCAGTCCCAGATTGATACCACTTTCCGAAGCGCTTATAGTGCCCTTCAAAAGGCAAATATGGAGGTAGGTATCAGCCATGTGCAGGAAATTTCCAGAACTGTTCCGGTAGAAGATTCTATTGAAATCAAGACCAGAAGTGTTATGGGAACTGAGATTCCGCTGGTCCGTTCCCAACCTTCTTCAGGAGAACCCACCTATGCCTATTATGGGACAAAAGCTTCTCTGGATGAAGCTAGGGCAGCCTTTGAAAAGGTAAAGGAGTTGACCATCCGCCTGTCCATGGTGGAAAACTCAGCATATCGTCTGGCAGTGAATATTAAAAAGACACAGAAACGTGCAAATGCATTAAAAAACATTACCATTCCCAAGTATGAAGCCCTGACAAAAAGCATATCCAATGCACTGGAGGAAAAAGAAAGGGAAGAATTTACAAGATTAAAGGTTATTAAAAGAATGCAGAGCAATTAAAAAAGAGGGATGTTGCGTAAGAAGCAGCATCTCTCTTTTTGGATATAAGAAGTTTAGATTTTTGCCCGCTGTCTTAAGAAGAATTGAAGGGAAATGAAGTAAGTGACAATTACAATAAGTGCCACGGCAAGTCCTATTCCACCCAGAAGAAGCAAGGTATTCATTTGAAACAAGAAGGTGAAATCTATATCCAAAAGTACACTACATAATAAATAACCAATCACTACCAGAACAACCATCCCTGCATAAAGTGTAGCTGCCACATTTAAGCTGGAAGTAAAACAAGCAATCAAATTGATAGCTGCAAATAAAATTCCCATCATCCATGCAAGGAAGAACATCTGTAAATATCCTCCAAAGGAATATTCTTGATACAGTACAGCGTGTAAAAGGATATACAGCAGCATCATTGCCACATAGTGTAGCTGCTGGATGAAAACAGCCACATAACGGGATAACACCAGGCTTTTGGAAGAAACAGGATATAGGCTGGTAAGCCAGAGCCCTTTTTGATTCACGTCCATCTCCTTCATAACGGTAGGCATACCGCTCATGTTTAAAGGCATCACACATAAAAGATAAGTAATGCAACTATAATGATTTCTTAGAACCAATAGAAAGAAAAGAAAAAATATGACATCTGTTATATAGTTCATTTTGGATGTTCTGCGGTAACAAATAAGTAAATCTCTCAAAACAAGTCCTTTCATATTATTTTACCCCCTTAATCTGAAACAACATAATATCTTCAATACTGGCTTTATCTATAAGTAAATCTGAAAAATGCTTTTTTAGTTCATAGCGATTTGGAACCAGAAGCCGGTAAGAAAAAGCATCTTTTATGTAAGCTTCGTAATCTTCGGAAGAAAGGGCTTCAAAGAAATCCTGGCCACAGTGCAAGATTCCATACTGCTCAATCTCTTCCCTGGATTTTACGAATAAAACTTTTCCCTCATGGAGAAAAATAATGTAATCTGCGATTTTATCCAAATCACTGGTAATGTGAGAAGAAATCAAGATACTATGACGATCCTCCTGTACAAATTCTTGAAGGAGCTCCAAGATATCCTCTCTCATAATCGGGTCCAGACCAGAGGTTGCTTCATCTAAGATAAGAAGCTCTGGGTTATAAGAAAGTGCTATTGCAAAATTGAGTTTCACTTGCATACCTTTGGAAAGATCCTTCACCTTTTTTTCTTTATTAATCTGAAAAGTCTCCAGATATTGAAAGAATTTCTGGCTGTCCCAGTTTTGATATATTTTTTTCATAATGCAATCCATATCTTTACATTTTAAATAAGGATTTTGATTCACTCCATCCAGGACAACGCCAATCTTCTGCTTTATCTCTTCTGGATGATGGTGATAATCTTCACCAAAAAGACAGATTTCGCCTTCATCAATGGAAATTAAATCTGTAATGGCATGAATACAGGTAGACTTTCCTGCGCCATTTTCTCCAATCATGCCGTAAATCATTCCTCTGGGAATACGGAAGCTAATCTGATCCAAAGTAAAATCCTTATAGCATTTCGTCACATTTTCCAGTTCCATAATAAATTCCATAGAGATTCTCCTCCTCCAATTTTAAGCTTATTCCTCGTAAAAAAGTGTCAAAAGTTTGATTAATTCTTCCAAAGATAAATCATTTTCCCTGGCAAGTTTTGCTGCCTGTTCCAATCTTTGTTCTATAATCCGTAGATTTTCTTCTCGGATAAATTCTCGGTTTCGCGCTGCCACAAAGGTTCCTTTTCCGGCTACTGTGTCGATAAAACCATCCCTTTGCAGCTCTTCATAAGCCCTTTGGGCAGTAATGACACTTACATGAAGTTCCTTTGCCAGTTTTCGCATAGATGGAAGGGCATCTCCGCTCTTTAAAGTTCCCTTCATAATCATGGCTTTGATTTGGGAAGTAATTTGTTCATAAATTGGTTCGTCACTGCTATTACTTAATAGAATTTCCACATGGCATCCTCCTATTTTTTGTATATACTGTACTTATAACACATATACAGTATATACAAAAAGCACAGGCGTGTCAAGAGATTTAGATATAAAATCTAAAAAAGGATATTCAAGGTGTGATTTTTAAAGTTTCTAAATCAAATCTAAATAATTCTGTGGTAAAATTGCTTTGACTATAAAATTCATAGGTGGTGTTTACATGAAAGAACATATATTGATTGTTGAAGATGAAAAGGCAATACAATCTGTTTTATATGAATTATTAACGGATGCAGGATATGAAGTTTCATTGGCAAGCGACGGATTAGAGGGACTTTCCCTTTTTCGTACACAGTCCTTCTCTCTTATTTTGTTAGATATTATGATGCCTAAGATAGATGGGTATGCTGTATGTGAGTTGGTTCGTAAAGAGTCCCAAATTCCCATTATGATGCTTACTGCTATGGACGAAGAAGAAGCACAGATACGAGCGTTTGAATTGCAAGTGGATGATTATATTACCAAGCCGTTTTCCCTCAAACTTGTTTTAATGAGAATTGAAGCTGTGCTTAGACGATTCAAAGAAAAATCAGAAAAGCAAAAGGTACTATCAGCTCAAGGGATAGAGCTTCATGTAGATAGCTATGAGGTATATAAAGATAATATTCCTGTAAATCTGACACGGCTTGAATTTGAACTTTTACAAACTTTTTTAAATCATAAGAATCAAGTTCTTACTAGAGATATTCTCATACAGCAGGTGTGGGGATATGATTTTATGGGTGACGAAAAGACAGTAAATATACATATTATGAATTTACGACGCAAATTAAATACAGAATGTATTCATACCATACGAGGGGTGGGATATAAACTTGAAAGTGAACATTAAAAACAGTTTAAGTGTAAAAGTTTTCTTATGGATTGCAGGTTCTTTGATTTTATGTAGCTTTCTTATTTATGGAAGTATTTTGTTTTGCCTGCCTAAAAGTTATGTGGCTGTATCATCACAAAGTATAAATGCAGAAATCGAAGAATTGACAGATACACTTTCTAAAACAAAATTTGAAAATTCAAAAGATATCCTAGAAACATTCTGTTCAGATAACCGGGCAACCATTGTATTTCAAGCTGACGGGCAAAAGTATCAGTATGGAATTTCTTCTGAAACTTCGTCGAACAAAACAGAAATGTTATCTTTTGCTCAAGAAATTCAATTTTCTGACAGAGTGGAAACCTATATACTTAATGTCATTGCTCCTATTTCCTCAAGTCATGAGTTGATAAATGCCCTATTAAAGTTATTGCCCTTTCTTTTCATCATTATTTTCTTTGTTTCTTTTTTTGGAGCTTGGATTTGCAGTCGTTTCATTGCGAAGCCTGTTGTTGAAATCAGTGAGGTTTCAAAACGTATGGCAAAATTGGATATAACATGGGAATGTAATGTGAAGCGTACGGATGAAATCGGAATCCTTGCAAATAGTTTAAATACCATGTCAAAAGAATTATCGAATACTATGAATGAACTTGAATCTGCAAATAAACAGTTAAAGGAAGATATGAAGCATATCGAAAATTTGAACAAACAACAGCAATATTTTTTTGCTACTGCTTCTCACGAATTAAAAACTCCTATAACGATTATTAAGGGGCAGGTTGAAAGTATGATTATGGAAATTGGGCGTTATAAAGATACGAAAAAGATTTTACCAGAAACATTAAATGAAATTGAAAATATGGAAAGTCTTGTGAAAGAAATTTTATCCGTTTCAAAACTGGAATTAAAAGTGATTGACGATATGAAGCCTATCTCTGTCACCGATATTTTGAAGCATACTTGTGAGCGTTTATATCCTCTTGCAGAGGAAAAAAAGATAACCATACATCAGCAAATAACAGAACAAATTCAAATTATGGGAAATTACGCTCTTTTTGAAAAAGCATTGCATAATATTGTAAGTAATGCTGTTCGTCATTCTCCTATAAAATCAAATGTATATGTTACACTTTCAACAAAAGAATTGGTAATTAAAAATGAGGGTATTACCATTCCCGATCATGATTTGGATAAAATATTCACTCCATTCTATCGGGTAGAAAAATCCCATAATAAATTAACTGGTGGCAGTGGATTGGGACTTTACCTTGTGAAAAATATTTTAGAGCAACATCATTTACCATATCAGATTAAAAATGAAGAAAATAGTGTTTGCTTTAAAATCACAATAAATTCACAAAAACGAAATCAAATCTAAATAGGAATTAAATCAAATCGAAACCGTCCTGCTTTATGATGTAACTAATCAAAAAGAAAGGACGGTGTTTTTATGCACATAGGCAAGCGAGTTTTCTTATATTTAACTCGCAAAAAAGGAAAAAACTTTATCCTATGTATGGTATTTTTCCTTATCTCATTTTCTTTACTAACGGGAAGTTCCGTTCTTCAAGGAATTTCTCAAATATCAAAAGACTTGCGTTCTACAATAGGAGCTTCTTTTGATGTCAGGCCATACGAACAGTTCACAGCAGAAAACGGACAAGTTTTCAGTAAAGGAACTCCAGCGATTAATGAAACTTCTATCCAAAAGATATTAAATATTATTGGGAATGAATTAAAATCATATAATACCGAGCAAAGTGGGTATGTAAAAGGACAGGATATTTCATTTATTGCAGGAGTGGGACATAATGAAGATCGTAATATGGGACAAATCAAAGCCGTTCGTGATTCGAGTTTGAGCAAGGCTTTTTTTAATGAAGAATACCGATTGATAGAGGGGAATCACATTACACCTGAAGATAAAAATAAAATTTTAATCAGTAAAGAATTGGCACAGACAAATCAATTATCTATTGGAAATAAGATTTCGCTAACTCATGCAGAACTTGAAAATGAAAACTCTTTTTTTGCAACCGTAGAAATAAAAGGTATTTATGAAATTAAAAATAATACAGACAGTGGTTTAAATCCAACGGCAAAAAAACCAGAAAATATCATGTTCTCTGACAGCCAGTTGCTTTTTGATTCGGATAAACCCAAAATATATAATGGCGAAGTGTCCTTCTTTATATCAGACCCTTTATTACTTGATGAAATAACACGAGAAGTATCAAGAATAGCTTCGATTGATTGGAAAAACCATATTATAGAAAAAAATGATTTTAAGTTTTCTAAGATAGCAGAGCAACTTGAAACGATACAAAAAATAGTGTCTGCTCTAATTGGAATTGTTTCTGTTTTAGGTATCGTGATATTGACGCTGATTATGACCTTGCGGATAAGAGGACGGACAAGAGAAGCAGGTATTTTACTTTCCATAGGAAATGATAAAAAAGGAATTATCGGTCAATTTGTTTTGGAAACACTTATTTTATTATTGATCGGATTTATATTATCGGTAATTCTTTTTATGCCTGTATCTGCTGTGCTAAATGATTTCTTGTTTCATTCCATGATTCACACAGCGTCAAATATGGAATCTGTAAATCAACATAATTATTTACAATTAGAATGTTTGAAAACGGTAATGTTGTTGCTGATTGAAATATGTACAACAACATTAACCGTTATTGTTTCAAGTACAACGGTGCTTTCATTAAAACCCAAAGAAATATTAACAAAAATGAGTTAGGAGGATTTTTATGAATTTTTTTAATCGAGCTTTAAAATACTGCTGGAGGCAAAGGCTTCGTAGTTTCTTGCTCCTATTGACCTTTACATTACTATCAACAACTGTTTTGATTGCAATTTCCAATGAAAAAGCGGTAGAGCAAGGAACAAAACAAATCAAAGAAACGGTAGGAGCTTCTGTACGGATTGAACTGGATACAAACAATCAAGCAAATTATGGTTCGGCAGAGGACTTTGGAAATGGTGCTTCTGGATATACTTATAATGGCGATTTCATTACAGAAAAAATGGTTGATAAAATTTCCAAACTTGAACATGTGATAGGATATAATGCGAAAAGTTCAGAAGGATATTGGGGAGTACCGAAAAGTTTTTCTCCCTTTCCAGCAATGGTTACAGAGGGATTAGCAACACCCTATCAGGCAGTCTTAAATTCTTCTTTAGACACGAGATTTTTAAATGGAACATATAAATTAGAAGAAGGTCGTCATATTAAATCTGATGATTCTTATGTTGCTTTAATCTCAAAAGAATTAGCTGATAAAAATAATCTTTCTGTTGGCGATACTATTGAATTTATAACAGAAACCGATATTGATATTACGGATACTACATTTAAGATTATAGGAATTTTTAGTGGTACAGAGGGAATGTCAAAATCAGCAATTACACCCAGCGACATTCCAGCAAATTTAGGATATATAGATATGAACAGTTTAAGTGAGCTTTACGATTCCGAGGGTTATGATTTCCTTGATGTTTATACTCATACACCAGAAGAAGCGAAAGAGCTTATGGAAATAATCAAAAATCTTCCAGAAGTAAAAGGAAAAACATTTACTTTTCATCTCAATTCAGAAGATTTTGACTTAGTATCAACACCATTATCCTCTTTTGGAAGTATGGTAGATACAACGGTATTCGTGCTTACATTGATTGGTGTATTTATCGTCGTTTTATTACTTGTGTTATGGACAAGAGGACGTAAAAAAGAAATTGGTATTTTACTTGCGGTAGGACGTAGTAAAGTAGAGATTGTCGGACAATTTTTAACAGAAAATATACTGATTACATTTTTATCTATGATTGTATCGGCTGGGCTATCCATAACTTTTGCAGATAAGATTGGAGCTTATATCATTCAAAAAACAGGAGAACGTGCAACTGATTTAACAGTTTCTATTGCAACATCAGATATGGTAATAGTTTATAGTATAGGACTTGTCTTGGTATGTTTTTCCACGCTTGTTGCTTCTTACACAGTTATTCGATTAAACCCGAAAGATATTTTATCCAAAATGGACTAGGAGGATTTTTATGAGTATAGTATCATTTTCAAATTTGAGTTATAGCTATGACAAGAAAAAGAATGTATTTCATAATATTAGTGCAGAAATGGAATTAGGCAAACTATATGCAATTTTAGGACAGTCTGGTTGTGGTAAAACAACATTGCTTTCCTTGCTGGGCGGACTAGATAGTGCTACAAAGGGCAAGATATTGTTTAATGGAGAAGATATTATGGAAAAAGGGTTAGCAAATCATCGTCGTAATCATGTTTCCTTTGTTTTTCAAGCATATAATCTGATTGACTATATGACCCCATTGGAAAACGTGAAATTGACAAGCAAACTGCCACCTGAACCGATTTTAGAAAAAATGGGCTTAACCAAGGAAGAAATGAAACGAAATGTGTTACAGCTTTCTGGTGGACAACAGCAACGTGTGGCGATAGCAAGAGCCTTAGCCAGTGAACCCCCTGTCATACTGGCAGATGAACCTACGGGAAATCTTGACGAAGATACTGCAATGTCGACTATGCAAATACTGGAAAACAATGTTCGCCAAATGAATAAATGTGCAATTATTGTTACGCACTCAAATGAAATCGCAAAACGTGCGGATGTTATCTTACAGTTAAAGCAAGGCGCATTGCAAATCATAGATAAGCAAAAGAAACAATGATTCATGAATCTCTGGCTCCTCAAGCATGAGGGCCAGGGATTCAGACAGGTAAAGCAGTATAAAAATTGAATAATCAGAGAAGTGTCACAGTAATACACTTATAATTGTAAGTGTGTTTTTAAGCTCCCAGTCGGAAGTATTCCTGTATTTGTATATATGTAGTGAAGTAAAAATTCTCTTTGTTTTTTTGTATAGAACATTAAGTCTATAGGAAATTTTGTATTATCTTTCATTACAATAACCATTTCCATGTCTATTCCTAATCCTCCATTTTTACCATGAGTATATTCTATATTTTGATGCAACATATCAAAGGAAAAACCATATTGTTTAATCCCTTTAATATCTAATTTATCTTCCTTTTTTTGCTTTTTCTTATTTTCAGAATTAGAAGAAACTCGGCTAATCATAATGATATTTTTATTATATTTTATCCATGTATTAGGAAAAATTCTTAGTAAGTTTAGTACGGATAAAAAGATAAGAATAACACCTGAAATACATACTAATTCAGATCCTTGTATGTAATTACTTATGGAATGAGCCCCATACATAAGAAGCAAAAATCCTACGCAAGCTACAAAAATTAACATCATAAAATATCCTTTTGCATATAATTTTTTCATATCTTCTCTCCCATAAAAACACCCATCTCTGGATTATCCCATATAATTTTTTAGTATTGTTTTATTATATCATCCGTCGGTATATTTCTTCATATAGGTATCTCTCCAGTTTTTAGAAATTGGTATTACACCATTTCTTTATATGATAAGGTAATATTTCCATATACATGTCCCGATATTTTTCTGGAGATTGTAAAATCTCTTTTATCATCTCTTTATCGTCTAAGTTCATGCTTTGCTTCAACATATCAAATTGCTTCTGAAACAGATTTATCATCTCTTCACGCTTATCTCCCAGCAAACATGCTGAGATTATCCCTTCCTTTTTCCACAAATAATCATGAATGTAAATCTGCTCTTTTCCTGTTAAATGTACTCCTAAATCAACTTCAACACATTCTCCTGTCATATATAAAACGCAGATAGGTGTCGTATTTCTGGCTATAAGGCTTGAAGTTGCTTCTAGCCATGCAAAAAGAGCCAAATCTTTTGATAATAATCTTTTATTTGCATATATCCAGTGTTTGCTAATTCCAAGTGGAAATAAATAATTATTTACTTCTACGCTTTCAAAAAATTGAAACTCTTCTGATGCCACAAAAGTTTCCTGTTCACACTTTGAAAATATTTTATTAAAATATGGCATACAATGGTATGACGTTCTTACATACTTTATCATGGGGCGAACCGTCACGAAGGCTATTATTCCACATATCCCCCCTCCCAAGAGGGCTTCAATATCCCCGTCACGAACAAGCAAAATAATCGCCGCTATAAATATAAAAACACAAAACAACCACGCCCCAAGAAACAAAATCTTTTTTACTGGATATAATCGTTGCCATTCCATTTTTTTTAGCTTCATGTATCCTTCCTCCATCACATCATTACTCTATTTTTCCAACGAATATTTATACTCAATACCATTTTTTTATATCGCATAATCTACACCTCAATGCGGTTTTATAATTTAACACTCATCTACTTCTCTATCCATATCATTTTCGACTTCCTTTTCAATTTCGTCTATAGTATTCAACCAATTATCTAAAAATTCCAATGAAATAATTCGTCCATTATAATAAATAGTTGTTTCTGCACCTGCTCTTTGCAGTTTCCTAATCAATTCTCTAAATTCTCTTTTCTTATCTATTCCGTTTATCTCATCTACAACATCATAATCATTAATATCGTATTTTACTACAAAATCGTTCGATTCTATTTTCTGTTTTATCTGGCTCATAGACATAGATTTATCATATTCTCTGATGAGTTTAATGTATGATACACTTTGCTCATCTTTTTTTATTTTTATTTGCATTAAATCCATAATAAGATTCCTCCCAACATTGTGTTTTATGATTTAACACAGTTCTACAAACTGAAATTGAACAAAATCGCTGCGCGATGGCCTGCCAAGGCTGTGGCGCA